>Ga0073934_10000669_pt1 | contig 94715 bp, 75 predicted proteins | sample LarsenN4metaG_FD_76834 | JGI IMG/M metagenome (GOLD analysis project Ga0073934, IMG submission 76834) | Hot spring sediment bacterial and archeal communities from British Columbia, Canada, to study Microbial Dark Matter (Phase II) - Larsen... ...
GTCATCGCCGCCGGCATGGCCCTGTCGGCGGCAGCCGCCGTCTGGTTCGGCCGGGCCATCGGACTCGGCCGGCGCGCCGGCCTGCTCATCGGCGCCGGAACCGCTGTCTGTGGCACCAGCGCGATCGTCGCCGCGGCGCCGCTGGTGGACGCCGAAGACGAAGACATCACGCTTTCGGTCGGGACTGTCAGCCTGCTCGGTCTGATCCTGATGTTCGCGCTGCCCGCGATCGCGGCCCTCATCGGGCTGGATCAGCGAGCCTTCGGCATCTGGGCGGGCTCGTCCATCCATGCCGTACCGCAGGTCGTCGCGGCAGGGTTCACGTATGGCCCGGAGGCGGGCGCTCTGGCGACGCTTGTGAAACTGGCGCGGGTGGCCTTGCTGGCGCCATTCCTGCTCTGCCTGACCTTTCTCACGCGCGGCGCCGGGACCGGCAACATCCCGGTTTTCCGGCTGATTCCCCCGTTCGTCTGGGGATTTCTCGCCCTGGCCGTGATCAACACCCTGGGCCTGATGCCGGCGCTCGTGGTCCAGCCGCTCGGGTGGGATCACACCGCCACCGTCAGGCTGGGACCGTGGCTGGTGGAGGCGGGAAACTGGCTGCTCACCCTCGCCATGGCGGCTATCGGCCTGGAGGTGAATCTGCGGCTGCTCATCCGCGTCGGAGCCAAAGGGCTGGCGGCCGGCGTGGCCGCCATGATCGTTCTCTGCGCGGCCAGCCTGCTCTTGATTCGAGCGCTGGTCTAGGAAGAGGTTTCCCGGGGAAAGGCGCGGCGAACGGCGGTTTGGCGCAGTCCGGCCGCAGACGGCGCTGACCCGGACGGGCCAGGAGCAGGCGGCCAGCCAATGCCCGTCGGCAAATGACTTCCTCTCAAGCCGCCCGCCTCACCGCCCGGGTCAGTACCGATCCCCCCACGAGAGTCCGCGACATTCCGTCCCGGACGGGATCAGCGGAGCAGGATTCCCGGTGATACACTGGCAATTCGAGAACGCACTCATGAAGAGACTCCTGATCCCGTCCGCCCTTGCCCTTTTGGCGCTCCTGTACGCCGCTGACGGCCCCAAAAAAGTGGACCTGCCTCCGCCTTTCCACACCGAGTCGGCGACGAACCGGCCTCAGGTGGTGGAGCGGCCGGGCGGCGCGCGGCTCAGCTTGCCCGCGGGATTCGCCGTCGACGAGTTCGCGTCGGGATTCGAGAGGCCCCGGATCATGCTGGCCGGCCCTTCCGGAGAGATCATCCTGACGGATTCGGTCGACAAGGGATCGGTGTACGTCCTCACCGACAAGGACGGCGACCACAAAGCCGAGGGCCGCAAAAAAATCATTGACGGCTACTACCGCCCGTTCGGACTGGCCTGGTGGAAAGACTACCTCTACGTCGCGGGAACATCCTCTGTTACGCGCTACAAGTACGACAAGACGAGAATGGAGGTCGGGCCCGGCCAGGAGGTGGTTTCCCTCAAGGGATTCGAAAAGGGCCACTGGACCCGCGCCGTCCTCTTCGACGCGAAAGGGGAGAAGATGTACGTGTCGGTGGGCTCGGGGTCGAATGTCGACGCCGGTGAGCCGAAGGAGCGGGCGGCCATCCTGCGCTTCAACCCCGACGGTTCCGGCAAGGAGATCTTCGCCGAGGGCGTACGCAACCCGGTGAGCCTGCGCTGGTATCCGAATACGACCCGCCTGTACGCGTCGGTCCAGGAACGCGACGGGCTCGGGGACGATCTCGTGCCGGACTACCTGACCGAGATCCGCCGCGGAGGCTTCTACGGCTGGCCGTACGCCTACATCGGTCCGAACGAAGATCCGCGCCGCAAGGGCGAGGCGCCGCAACTGGTGGCCAAGACGATCGTGCCCGACCTTCCCCTTCAGGCGCACTCCGCCGTGCTCGACTTCCAGTTCTACACGGGCAGGCAGTTTCCGGCCAAATATCAGGGAGGCGCGTTTCTGGCGCTCCACGGCTCCTGGAACCGCTCGAAGCGCGTCGGATACTCCGTCGTCTTCGTGCCGTTCAAGGGCGGCAAGCCTGCCGGACAGCCCGAGGATTTCCTCACCGGATGGATGCTTTCCCCGGACCGGCGGGAGGTGTGGGGGCGGCCGGTGGGCATTCTGCAACTGGCCGACGGCAGCCTCCTGATCTCCGACGATGGCGGCAACAGGATCTGGCGCGTCTCCTACAAAGGTTGATCGCGTGTGCGGCATCGATCCGGGTTCCCGGTGAGAAGGTAGCCGTCTGGTGACAGGGAACGCGAGCCGTCTCCTGTTGATCGCGGCCGTGGCGGCGATCCCCTCACCCCTCGGCGCGCAGCCGAAGCCTTTCTCGCACAAGCTGCACCTTTCGCTGAATCTGGCCTGCACAGTTTGCCACGAAGGCGCCGCCACGAGCGCAAGCGCCTCCGACAACAACCTGCCGGCGCCGGCCGTCTGCCGCCGCTGCCACGACAAGCCCATGCCCATCAAGGCGCCGGGGAAAACGATCGTGACGCGCTTCAGCCATGAGCTTCATCTCAAGCTCGGCAACGTGGCGCCGGTGATCGCCGCCGCGATCGACGCCGGCGCCTATCACCTGTCAACCGACGGCAAGCCTCCGCCGGCTGCGCTCCGCGCCAGCCTGAAAACGGGCAATGCCTGCGCCGCCTGCCACCGCGGACTCGACCAGTCCGTCCAGGTGACGCCCGAGGCGTTTCCCGCCATGCAGGACTGCCTGGTCTGCCACCCGAAGATCGACCCGCCCTTCAGTTGCGAGAAGTGCCACGAACCCGGCAAACACCTTCAGCCGGCCAGCCACGTCAGCCATTACATCGACATCCATTCGACCGGCAAGGCGAATCTCAATAAACCGTCGTGCGCCGTCTGCCACGGCCGCAAGTTCACCTGTCTCGGTTGCCACTGACCGGCGGAGGGGGCGAAGAGCGATCCCGCGGCCCGCCGCCCGGCCTACGCCAGCCGGACTCCGCCCGGTTCGATGACCGCTTCCCGCCCGCCGTTGAGGATCGACAGCCGGCCCGCCTCCACCACCGCTTCGTTGAACGAGCTGTTGGCGGGCGTGGCGAGAATACCCGTCTCATCGATCTCGCGGAGTCGGGCTCCGCGATCAGCCGAGGACTCCACTGTCAGCACCGCCCGCACCAGGTTTTCCACCGAGCGCACGCCGTAGCCGACCGGAAGCAGTCCCGGCCCGCCTGTGTCGAGGTACTGGAAGTACTCTGTCGACGGCTCGGTAAAGACCGTCGCTCCCGGCGCATCGGCGCGGCCCGTGAAGCAATACTTGATGCCCCTGTACTGATCGGAGTGGTCGAGCCACGCCCCGCGGATGCCGTCGGAAAAGTACATCGTGATGCCTTGCGTGTTCGAACCCGGCGCTTCGTCCGGAAAGCTGAGCGAGTTCTGGACGTTCAGGCAGGCGCCGTTGCTCCAGATCACGCGCGCGTCGGTCCACAGGTAGCCCTCGTTGCCGTTCGGAAACCGGTCTTTGATCCCGTAGACGGAAACCGACGACGGCAACAGCCCGGTGACGAAGTGCACGAAGTCGACATAGTGGCAGCCGATGTAGGTGAATGAATCAGTCTGGTCGCACGTGAACCAGTTCTGAAAGTTCGAGTGGCGGTAATACCATTTCTCCATCAGCCGCGCGGTTCCGAGCTTGAACTCGCCGAACCGCCCTTCGCGGTACCGGCGCCGCGCCAGCAGCGAGCGGTCGTCGAAACGCTTGTGATACTCCACTCCCACGAACAGTTCCCGCCGCCGCGCCTCCTGTTCGATCGCACGCGCGTGCGCCACGGTCAGAACCAGCGGCTTCACCACGATGACGTGTTGATTGGCGCGCAGCGCGGCCATGACCATTTCGTAATGGAGATGGTCCGGCGTGGAGATGATGACGAGCTGGCGCGGAGGCAGCTTGGCCAGCTCCACGAGGTACAGCTCCGGGTTCCTCGGCGATCCGGGCTCGGGCACTCCCCGGAACGAATGCCCCGGAAACGCCCGGCGGATCATCTCGTTGCCGGCCAGCGAAGCCACCGTGGCCGCGCTCGAGGCGCATACCGTGATGGCGCCGGCAGCGCCCGCCCGCTGCAACTGGTAGAGCGCGGGCAGCAACTGGTCATGGGCGATCATGCCGCCGCCGATCATCAGAACTTCGAGTTGTTTCATGGCAGTTGACTGTTGAGATCGAGAAAGTCGGCGGCGTGCAGATCGAAGTCCGAGGATCGCGACACGTCCGGCCTGCCCGCCGGGCCGAACTCCAGCGGGCGCTCCACGAACGCCGTCCGCAGGCCGGCCTTGGCCGCCGCACGCAGGTCGTTTTTGTGCGCGGCGACCATCATGACCTGCGCCGGCGCCAGCCCCAGCAGCCGCGCGGCGCCGGTGTAGACCTCCAGGTCCGGCTTGTAGCGCCGCATCAGTTCCGCCGACAACACCGCATCCCAGGGAAGCCCCGCGTGCCGGGCCATGTTCACCAGCAGCGCGACGTTGCCATTGGAAAGCGTCGCGATGATGTAGCGACGCTTCATCCGCGTCAACCCCTCTACGGCGTCCGGCCACGCCCCCAGCCTGTGCCAGGCGCGGTTCAGGTGGTCTTTCTCTTCTTCGCTCAGGCCCGTGATTCCGAACTCGTCAAGGAGCCGGTCGAGGATCCTGCGATGCAACTGGTCGATCGTCATCCACGGCAGCCTGCCGGTGCGGACCTCGTCCATGGCCGGTCCGTACCCCGCGCGCCACCGGTCGGCGAACGCCGCCCAGTCGATCCGGATTCCACGCGGTCGCCCGAACGCTTCGCCCTCGCGGGCGATCGATCCGCGCCAGTCCACAACGGTCCCGAAGACATCGAACACGAGCGCCCGGACGCCGCTCAGACTCATATCAGGCGGCCGCGGTCCTGACCTGCACCGCCTCAGCGAACGCCTCTTCGAAGGCGTCGAGACTCTCCTCCAAAACCTCGCGCGTGATCGTCAGCGGCGGGCAGATTTTGATCGTGCCGCCGCCGAATCCGACCGGTGAGAACATCAGGACGCCTTTGTACATGGCGCGTTGGACCGCGTCCCAGGCGAGGTCGCCGTCGGGCTCGACTCCGTGGGGGCGCACGCACGCCACCCCCGCGACGAGGCCCTTTCCGTCCACCCAGCCGATCTGGGGATAGCGCCGCTTCATAGCGTGCAGCCGCTCGTGCATCACGGCGCCCATCCGGGCGGCGTTGCCGGCGAGATCCTCGCGCAGGATCAGTTCGATGTTGGCCAAAGCCGCGGCGCAGCAGACCGGATTTCCGGTGTGGGTCGACGTCATGCTGCCCGGAGGATGCAAGTCCATCACGTCCGACCGGCCGATGACGCACGAGATCGGCAGCGAACTCGAGATTCCCTTGCCCCACGTGGACAGGTCCGGCACGATGCCGTAGTGCTGGTAGCCGGCCAGAGTGCCCGTCCGCCCGAAGCCCGCCTGGACCTCGTCGCACACCAGCAGCGCCTTGTGGCCCGTGCACCAGGCCCTCAGCTGCTGCATGTATTCGACCGGCGCAAACGAGGCGCTGCCACCCTGGTAGGTTTCCAGGATCACGCCCGCCACGTGCGCCGGCTGGACGCCGGCCTCGCTGACCGCCCGCAGAAATCCCTCAAAGCTCGTGTCCGCCGTCCGGAATCCGTCCGGAAACGGAATCTGCGCGAACCCTTTGTCCAGGTTGATGATCCATTCCTTCAAGGCGGGAATGCCGCCGGCCTGTTGCGAACCGAGGGTTCGTCCGTGGAAGGCCTTGTCAAACGACAGGATGACGTTCTTGGCCCGGCCGCCCACCTTGACTCCGTGAGTGCGGCACAGCTTGATGGCGCACTCGACCGCCTCCGAGCCGGTGGTGAGGAGAAACACCTTGCGGTCCGGCTCCCCCAGCAGAGTCGCCAGCTTCTCGACCAGCCGCGCGCGGACTTCGTTCGGGAAACAGTAGTTGGTCAGCAGTCGGTGATGGGCCTGCGCGGTGATGGCGTCCACGATCTCCTGCCGCCCGTGGCCGGCGTTGGTGATCAGCACGCCGCTCGACCAGTCGATCCAGCAGTTGCCCCAGCGGTCGTAGACATGGACGCCCTCGGCGCGGTCCCACAGAATCGGCGGCTGTCCGCGCATGGCGACCGGCTCGTAGCGGTGCAGCGCCTGGAGAACCGGAACGGATTCGGGCGCGGGGATTTCGGTGACAATCCGCCTGTGCTTCGTTTCGACCCGGGGAACACTCCTCGGGATCAGGTCGTATTCTCTCGCCATGGGAATCTTTGATTGTACCCTGCCGGCCCGCTTCGGATACACTCAACCGAATGGCCCCTTCCCGAGTCCGCCACAGCATCGTTCTGCTGGCGCTGTTCGTCAACCTGATCTGCTACACCGACCGCGCCTGCGTCTCGATCGCCGGGCCGAAGATGAGCGAGGAGTTCGGTTTTTCGCCTTCGCAGATGGGCCTGGTTTACAGCACCTTTTTCCTCGCCTACGCGCTGGGACAGACGCCTTGGGGCATCCTCGCCGACCGGTTCGGCGCGCGGTGGCTGATCACGCTCGCCATCCTCGGATGGTCCGCCTTCACCGGTCTCACCGCTGCCGCCTGGAGCCTTCCGTCACTGTTGGCGATCCGATTTCTCTTCGGAACGCTCGAAGCGGCGCTGTCGCCTTCGGTGGCCGCCGCTTTCCAGCGGTGGATTCCGGTCGCCGAGCGCTCGTCCGCGTTCGGATTCTTTCTCGGCGGCGGCCGCTTCGGCGGCGCGATCACGCCGGCCATCGCCGCGTCCGTTCTTGCCCTGTTCGGATGGCGCGCGGTATTCGTCGTCTTCGCGTCCCTGGGCGGGGCCGCGATGCTCGTGTGGCACTGGTGGTTCCGCAATTCCCCGGCCGAGCACCCCCGGGTCAACACCGCGGAACTGGCGCACATTCAGGCCGGAATCGCGCCGCGCGGGGAAGCGCCGCCGAGGCCGCAATGGAGGGATCTGCTGCGGTCGTCCCGGCTGTGGGCGCTGCTGGCGGTGGCCTTCGGCTGCACGTTCCTGTGGCAGTTCTATATCACATGGTTTCCCACCTATCTCCAGCAGAACCGCGGCCTCGCGCTCAGGGAGTCGGCCTGGTACGCCGGCCTGCCGTTCCTGCTTGGCGTCTTCGCCACGTGGCTCGGCGGACTGCTCACGGACGCGTTGTCGCGGCGGATTCACCCGCGCGCCGCCAGAACGCTGGTCGGCTGCGTGTCGCTGGCCTCGGCCAGCCTGTTGCTTTCGGCGGGAATCTGGTGCGCGGACGCGCGCCTGGCCGCCGTGCTGATGGCCTCGGCCGCCTTCGGCGTCGACGTGTTCCTCGGCGCGGCGTGGACATCGGCGCTCGATATCGGCGGCCGCAGCGGCGGCGCCGTGGCGGGTCTCATGAACGCCGCGTCCAATTGTGCCGGCTTTGTCTCACCGGCCTTCCTCGGCTGGGTGCTCGAAACCTGGAATGACTGGAACCTCTTCCTGGTGATCGCCGCGGGCATCAACGCCGCCGCGGCGTTCCTCTGGCTGTTCGTCAATCCCCGCCGCGCGGCCGCCTGAACGCCGCCCCGCGCGCGAAAGCCCGGCGACGGTCTAAGGTAGCTTCATGGCTGCTTTTGGACTTGTGGAATACGAGCAGGCGCCGCCCGAAGTGCGCGCCGTCTACGACGACATCATGAAGACCCGCTCGACGGACTGGATCAACAACTTCTGGAAGGCGCTGGCCCATGACCCGGCCACCCTGCGCCGGACCTGGAAAAGTGTGAAACAGGTCATGGCCCCGGGCGCGCTCGACCCGCTGACCAAGGAGCTCATCTACCTGGCCGTCAGCGCGACCAACCAGTGCGCCTACTGCATCGCTTCCCACACGGCGGCGGCTCGCAGGGCGGGAATGACAGGCGAGATGTTCGCCGAGCTGATGGCCGTCACCGGCATGGCCAACGAAACCAACCGGCTGGCCTCCGGCTACCAGGTCGAAATCGACCAGCGATTCCGGCCGGAGTGAATCCGCATTTTCGGAGACCGGCCGGGATCCGGTGTCCGGCCGGAGGGTCAGCGGGCCAGTTTCAGGTGTACTCGCGCCACGTCGCCCATGTAGTGGTCGCTCGGGTAGTCCGTCGCGGCGCGGCGGATGTGCTCGATCGCCCTGGAACGGTCGCCGTGCGCCTCATGGAACAAACCCACGTAAAGGTGCGCGTAGAACAGGCCGGACCGGTTTGTCCCGGCAGCAGCGATCACCTTGTCCGGCGTGGACCGGCCGGCAAAGAGAGCGTGCACCTCCATCATGGCGGGACGGTCGTCCGCGGTGATCGGGATGAACTGTTTGCGCGCCGTCTCGGGATTCTTCGCCCGGGCCACGCAGAGGTAGTGCCACACGGCGTTCTCGACGTCTTCCGGGTTGACGGTCCGGTGGATCTCAAACTGTTTCGCGCAGTCGGCGAAGCGGTTGGCGTAGTAAAGCGAGATGCCGCGCTGCCAGTGATGAGGCGAAAGCCGCGGTTCGATCTCGATGGCCTTGTCAAACTCGCGGATCGAGGTCGCGATGTCGGCCCGCCGGAAGGCCTCCTCGCCCCGGCGGTTGTGGTCCTGCCAGGACGCTTGCAGCAACAGCAGAACCGCCGAAACCCGGAACATGCCAGTTCCCATGGTACAAATAACGTCAAGCACACGCGAATTCCGTATGCTCATCATCGACACGCACGCCCACATCTACTCTCCGGACGAAACGAAATATCCGCCGATCGAAAAACCGCTGCGGCCGCCGGGCGGCAAGGGGTCGGTGGTCGACCTGCGAAAGGAGAGCGCCGCCGCCGGAGTCCGCGCCGTGTGCGCCATCCAGACGAGCACCTTCTACCGGTTCGACAACCGCTACATCTGCGACGCCGCGGCCGCCAACCGCGGCTGGGTGGCGGGCGTGTGCACGCTCGACCCCGACGGCGCCGGCAGCCCCGCGACCCTGACGCGGTTCGTCAAAGAGTACGGCATCCGCGGCATGCGCAGCATTCCCGCCCGCGACGGCCACCTGGACCATCCCGGCGTGCGAGCCTTGTGGAAAGCGGCGGAGGCGGCCGGCATCGTCATCAACGTGCTTGTCAATCGAGACAAGACCGCCGAACTCGATCGCATGCTCGGCGATTTTCCCGGGCTGCGCGTGGTCCTCGACCATTGCATGAACGTCAAGGCGGGCCCGGACATGGACGCGATCGTCGCCGATGTCGTCCGGCTGGCCCGGCGGCCGAACCTCCACGCCAAGCTGACGTTCCTGCCGACGGGCAGCGCGGCCGGGTTCCCCTGCGCCGACATGCACGCGGCATGCCTGCGGATCGTCGACGCATTCACGCCGGACCGGTGCGTCTGGGGAAGCGACTTCCCGTGTGAACTGTGGTGTCCGAAGGTGACCTACGAACAACACCTGCGCATCTTCACCGAAGTCCTCGCGCTCGACACCCGTTCCCGGGAGGCGATCCTCGGTGGCGTGGCCCGCAGACTGTGGTTCCCCAAGATGGAAGGCTGACCGCGGCCACCGGTCGCGGCCGGCTCATCGGGCGTGCCGGGCGAGAATCGCAGCGACGAGGCCTTCGGTGGTGTACGGATTCGCCTCGGCCGTCACTTCCATTCCGAGTGCGCGCACCGTGGCCGAAGTCACAGGGCCGATGCTGGCGATCCTGGTTCCAGAGGGCAACGCGGCCATCTCGACGAAATTCCTCGCCGTCGACGAAGACGTGAACGTGATCCAGGAGGCCGACGCGGGCAAGGGCGGAACCGTTTCCGGGCGGACCGTACGGTAGGCTTCGACCACGTCGACACGGGCGCCGAGCCGCGTCAGTTCCGCCGGAATGAGGTCGCGCGCGACGGCGGCCCGGGGAAGCAGGACCCGCTTTCCTTGAAGCTCGTACTTTGAGAATGCGGCCAAAAGCGATTCCGCCACGTACTCCTCGGGCACCATGTCGCACTTGAGATGCAGGCGCTCGACGGCATCCCGCGTCGCCGGGCCGATGGCGCAGATGCGGGCGCGCAGAGCGCGCAGGTCCGCGGCGGAGCGGTCGAGACGGTCGAGGAAAAAACGGACGCCGTTCACCGACGTGAAGATCAGCCAGTCGTAGCCGCCGAGGTTGGCGATCGCGGCGTCCAGGGCCGCGTAGTCCGCCGCGGGACGGATCTCGATCGCCGGGAATTCGATCACCTCCGCGCCCAACGATTGCAGCGCCGCCGCCAGGCTGCCGGATTGCGAAGCTGCCCGCGTCACAATGATACGCTCGCCGCGCAGCGGGAGGCGGTCAAACCAGTTGAGCTTGTCGCGAAGCCCCACGACGCCGCCGATGACAATCGTCGCCGGCGGCTTCAGCCCCGCGGCGGCCACCGCGGCGGGCAGGCCGGCGAGCGGCGCCGACACGCTTTGCTGGTCGGCGCGCGTGGCCCAGCGGACCGCGATGGCCGGCGTGGACGGATCGCGCCCGGCGGCGATCAGCCGGGCGGCGATCTCCGCAATCGTCGACAACCCCATGTAGACGACAATCGTCGCGGCGCGGCTGACAGCGGACCAGTCGATCCGGTCCGGATCGTGTCCCGTCAGGAAGGTCACCACCGAGGTGTGGTCGCGATGCGTCAGCGGAACGCCAGCGTAGGCGGCCAGGCCGAGCGGAGCGGTCACGCCCGGCACAACTTCGAAGTCGACCCCTCCTTCCGCCAGCGCCTCGACTTCCTCGCCGCCCCGGCCGAACAGGAACGGGTCCCCGCCTTTCAGGCGCACGACGGTTTTCCCCTGGCGCGCGCGGTCGAGCAGCAGCGCCACGATCTCGGCCTGCGTCACGGCGTGGTCGCACTTCTTCTTGCCGACGTAGATCCGTTCGGCGCCGGCCGGCGCCAGCGCCAGCAGCGAGTGCGGCGCCAGGTGGTCATAAAGCACGACGTCGGCCTGCTCGAGGATTCTCCGGCCTTTCACGGTGATCAGTCCGGGATCGCCCGGCCCCGCGCCGACCAGATAGACTTTGCCGGGCTTCATGATCCGTAGACCGATTCGAGGATCGCGTCCGCGCCGGCGCTGAGCAGTTCGAGCGCCAGCCGGGCGCCGATCCCGGCCGCCTCGGATACCGGCCCCTCCGCGGACCGGCGCACCATCCTCGATCCGTCGGGCGCGATGACCGCCGCATCGATGCGAAGTTGTCCACCCGCGGCCACGGCGTTGGCGCCGATGGGAACCTGGCAGCCGCCGCCGAGCCCGGCCAGAACGGCGCGTTCGGCGGTGACGGCGGCGCGCGTCTCCGGGTGGTCCAGCGCCGCGCACAGATCGCGCGCGGCGTCCGGCGCGGACCGCGTCTCGACGGCGAGCGCCCCCTGTCCGGCGGCGGGACACATCACGGACGGGTCGAGCAGTTCGGCGATACGATCCTGCCAGCCCAGGCGGCGCAGGCCGGCGGCCGCCAGAATGATCGCGTCGTACTCGCCCTGATCGAGCTTCCTCACCCGTGTATCGAGATTGCCGCGCAGGTCGTCCACCACGAGATCGGGCCGGATGAGCCGGATCTGCGCGGCGCGCCGCAGCGAACTGGTGCCCACCCGGGCGCCCGGCGCGAGGTCCTTGAGCCGGCGGCCCAGGACAGCGTCACGGGGATCTTCGCGCTCAGGAACCGCGGCCAGCGTCAGGCCGGCGGGGATGTCCGTGGGCATGTCCTTGAGGGAATGCACCGCCACGTCGACACGGCCTTCGAGCAGCGCCTCCTCAAGTTCCTTGGTGAACAGCCCTTTCGTTCCGGCCTTCGACAGCGCCACGCCGGTGATCTTGTCGCCGGTGGTGCGGATGATCTCGATGTTCGCCGCCGCTCCGAGCGAGGCCAGGCGCGCCGAAATCCAGTTGGCCTGCCAGAGGGCGAGTTGCGAACCGCGTGAGCCGATGGTGAGCATGACGATCTCAGATCCGGAAGATGCGCCGCACGGCGTCGACCAGGTGCGCGCCGTGCGGATGGTCCGCCGAACGCCGCAGTTCGGTGATGCTTCCGTGGGCGATCTTGTTGATGATGCCGCGCGTCAGCGCCTCGATCGCCTCCTCCTGTTGCGGCGTCAGCGGCCCGAGCCGCCCTCGCACGCGTTCAATTTCGCCGGTGCGGATGCTCTCGAGTTGCTGCTGGAGGCTGACGATCATGGGGGACATCTCCCGGGCGCGCAGCCGCGCCAGAAACCGGTCCACTTCGTCGGAGACGATGCGTTCGGCGGCCTTGGCCTCCTCGGCCCGTCCGCCGAGATTGGCCTCCACCACCTTCCGCAGATCGTCGATGTCGTAGACGAAGGCGCCGTCGAGTTCGTTCACCGACGGCTCGATGTTGCGCGGCACGGCGATGTCGATCAGAAACATGGGGCGCCCCCGGCGGGCGGCCATGACGCGCTTCATGTCTTCGCGCTTGAGGATATAGTGCGGAGCGCCCGAGGAGGCGATCACGACGTCCACTTCCGGAAGGGCGGCCAGAAAGGCCGTGTACTCGACAATCCGCCCGCCAAACGCCTCCGCCATCGCCCGGGCGCGCTCCGGCGATCGGTTGGTCACCAGGATTCCGGCCACGCCGGCCCGCTCGAGGTGGCGCGCGGCCAGTTCCGACATTTTTCCGGCCCCGATCAGGATCACCTTCTTGCCCTTGAGCGATCCGAAGATCTGCTTCGCCATCTCGACGGCTGCGTAGCTGACGCTCACCGCCGCCTGGCCGATCTCCGTCTCCGATCGGACCCGCTTGGCCACCGCAAAGGCGCGCGTGAGCGCCGCTTCGAGCAAGCCGTTCACCGTCCCTGATGTCTTGGCCGCCTCGTAGGCGTCCTTGAGCTGCCCCAGAATCTGCGGCTCGCCGACGACCATCGAATCGAGCGAGGAGGCGACGCGGAAGAGGTGGCGGATGGCGTCGCTGTCCTCGTAGTGGTAGAGGTACGGGCCGATCCAGGCGGGATCGACGCCACGCGCCCGCCCTATGAAGCCCTCCACGAGCCGGCGCGCGTCGCAGTCCTCCTCGGCGGCCAGGGCGATCTCGACGCGATTGCAGGTCGACAGGATCATCGACTCCCGCACTCCGGGCTCGCCGGCCAGTTCGCGGAGAGCCGCCGGCAACAGCTCGGCCTTGAAGGCGAGCCGCTCGCGCACCTCCACCGGCGCCGTGTTGTGATTGAGTCCCGTCAGCGAAAGTTTCATGCCGGTGAAGGGCTACCTCGACAGGACCGGCTGCAATCCGACGTGCGCCGCCCAGGTGAGCGCGGAACAGCCGAGCACGGTCAGCGCCAGGATCGCGGCCTTCCTTCCGCGCCATCCGGCCGACGTCCGGAGAAAGACCATCACCAGGCAGAGCCACCACGTCAGAAGCGAGATGGCGATCTTGGCCTCGCCGATCCATCGCGTTCCGGATTCGATGAACGCCCAGATCATGCCCGTCACCGTCGCCAGCGTGAGCAAAACAAATCCGAACCCCATCGAGCGGTTGATGATGTCGTCGAGCGTGCCGAGCGGAGGCAGCTTGTCGAACAGTCCTCCCGTTGTCTTGCGCTTGAGGTGCCGCTCCTGGATGAGGTAAAAGACGCTCGCCAGCGCCGTCAGCAGCAGCGCCGCGTATCCGAGCAGCACCAGCCCGACGTGCGAAAGCAGCCAGGCGTCCCGGACTCCGCGGCTCGACCAGGACGGAACCGGCACCTCGGTCGCGCCGAGCAGCGTCATCAGGAACACCAGCGGAAACAGGAACACGGCCAGCGAGGCAAAACTGTACTGCCAGTAAACCGCCACGAAGAAAAGCGCGATCAGGAAGGCGCACAGCGAAACCGATTCGAAGAAATTGTCCGCCGGAAAGCGCCCGTTGGCGAACCACAGCTCGACGATGGCGACCATGTGCAGCATCACGCCGGCATGAAAACAGATCAGCGCCGGACGGAACGCCGTGGACTGCCTCCGCAACACGGTGAGGATCGCGTGGAGGAGCCCGGCGGCATAAAGAACCGTCGCGACACGAAGCCAGAACATGCTCATCGGCATGATGCGTTTGATTGCGCCCTTGACCACCAGTATGACGTGCCCTTCCCGCGCACGCAATTTCCGCCGCCTTCTTTTGGAGGACGCTCCGCGGCGTGAAGATAGAATAGGTACACCATGATCACGCGAAGGAATTTCATCGCCTCCGCGCCGGGTTTCGCGCTGGCCGCGACCGGTCCGGCGGGTCCGGCCGTGGCGCTCATCATCACTGAGTACCGCCACAACGCCCACGCTGATGTGATCGGTACGCGCCTCCTTGGCGGCTACGAACTCGACGGCAAGTGGGTGGCGCCCCGCGTGCGCGTCGTTTCGATGTTCACCGACCAGGTGCCCGACAACGACATGTCGAGGCCGATGGCGGCGCGCCATCACGTCCCGATCCTCGGCACGGTGCAGGAGGCGCTGACCCTTGGCAAAGGATCCCTTGCCGTCGGCGGCGTGGTGATCATCGGCGAGCACGGACGCTATCCCTACAACGAGAAGGGACAGCACCTCTATCCCCGCTACGAGCTGTTTCAACAGGTGGTCAAGGTGTTTCGCGACTCCGGGCGCGCCGTGCCCGTCTTCACCGACAAGCACCTGTCCACCGACTGGAGGAAAGCGAAGTGGATGTTTGACCAGTCGCGCGAACTCCGGTTTCCCCTCCTGGCCGGCTCCTCCGTGCCGATATCGTGGCGGCGTCCGGACCTCGATTTTCCGCTCGAGACGCCCATGCAGTACGTCGCGGCGGCGGCCTACGGCGGCACGGAATCGTACGGGTTTCACGCGCTCGAGTCGATGCAGGTGCTGGCCGAGCGCAGGCGGGGCGGAGAGACCGGGGTCGCCGCGGTTCAATCCCTGGAGGGCGCCGACGTGTGGCGGTGGACGGACGCCAATCCGTGGGCGGTCCCGCTGATGGAAGCGGCCGTGAGCCGCAGCGAGACCAGGAAACAGGGAAACATTCGGGAACTGGCCCGGAATCCGGCGCTGTTCGTCGTGGAGTACCGGGACGGTCTCAAGGGCGTCGTGTACATGCTGAACGGCGCTATCGGCGATTTCAACGCCGCCGCCCAGGTGGAGGGCCGGACCCGGCCGGATGCTACGCTCATGTGGCTCGACGCGAAATGGCACTGCCACTTCTCGATGCTCACCCATTACATTGAGGAACTGGTGATCACCGGACAGGAGCCCTACCCTCCGGAACGCACTCTGCTCACCACGGGCATGCTGGCGGCGCTGATGGAGTCCGCATGGAAGGGCGGGGTCCGGCTGGAGACGCCGCACCTGGCCGTCCGGTACAGGGCGCCCGCCGGCCCGAAACACAATCGCGGCGCCGCCCCGCAGGGAAGGGCCTCCGCGTGATCCGGGCCGCCGCCGCACTGCTTTCCGCCGCCGCGGCCGCGGCGCAGCCGTCCGCGCGGGCGCGCGAGGTCCATGACAGGGCCTTTGTCTTCGACGCCCATGTCCACGTCATCAACCGCCAGTTCCACGACGGCACTGACATTGGCAAGCGGCTCCAGCGCGGCCAGGTGGACCTGCCCCGCCTTCGCGACGGAGGCGTCGATGCAATGTTCTTTTCCCTGTACATTCCCGAGGAGTACTATCCGCACCGCTTCGAGACCAAGCACGCGCTGCGCCTGATCGACCTCGCCCGGCGCCAGATCGAGGCCAACCGCGGAGTGATCGGTCTGGCCTTGAATGGCGCCGACATCGACCGTCTCCGGAAGGAGGGGCGCGTGGCCGCCGTCCTCGACCTCGAAGGCGGATTCGATCTCGACGGCGATCTCGGCGTCCTCCGCTCGCTCCATGCCCTGGGCCTGCGTTCCGCCCAGTTGCCGGCTCACAACTGGGCCAACAGTTTCGCCGACTCCTGCTGCGCCCGGGAGCGCAAGGCCAACGGCCTGAGTCCGCACGGGCGGGAAGTCGTGCGCGAGATGAACCGCCTGGGCATGGTGATCAACATCTCGCACGCGGCCGATTCGACAATCGAACAGGCGCTCGAGGTGAGCCGCCATCCGCTCGTGGCGACGCATCACGGCATGAGGGCGCTCAACGATATCCAGAGGAACATGCCGGACGGGCTGATGAAGAAGGTGGCGGCCAAGGGCGGACTGATCGGGTTTCACATCGGCAACGAATTCCACAACCGGAAGATGTTCGACTGGAGGACGGCCAACGCGGGCAAGCCCTTCTGGGACACCAGCGGCGTCCGCAAGGAGGCCGCGGCGACCATCTTTGACGTTGACAGACTCGTGGCGCCGTCGTTTCCCATGGAAGGAACCAAAGCGCCCGACGAGGTGCTGATGACACCGGAGGAGTGGATCGCAGTGATCGAGCGGGCGATTTCCGTCGTGGGCGAGGACCACGTGATTCTCGGCAGCGACTGGGACGGCGGTCCTACGCCGCCGAAGGGGATGAAAGACGTCGCCGATCTGCCCCGGCTCACCGAAGCTATGCTGCGCCGCGGCTGGAGCGAAACGCGGATCCGGAAGTTTCTCGGAGAAAATCTGCTGCGCGTTTTCCGCGCCGTTACGGGCGCGCCCTGAGGTCCGCGCCGGCCCGGTCTAACGCGCCTCTTCCGGCTCGGCAGCCTCGCGTTCGACGGAGCAGGCCGACAGCGCGCGGATGGCTTCGAGCAGATCATCCTGGTGGACGGGCTTGCTCAGATAGGAATCCATTCCCGCCTCCAGGCACCGCTCCTTGTCCCCCTTGAGCGCGTTCGCCGTCAGCGCGATCACCGGGGTGCGCGGCTGCCGGTTGCCCTCCCGAAGGCGCAGCTTCCGCGTCGCCTCGAATCCGTCCATGACCGGCATCTGGACGTCCATCAGCACCAAGTCGAACACGCCGCGGTCGAGCGCCTGAAGCGCCTCCGCTCCGTTGTTGACGACGTGCACGAAGTGGCCGTGCCGCTGGAGCAGTTTCTGCACCACCCGCTGGTTGACCGCGTTGTCCTCGGCGAGCAACACCCGCAGGGGCTGGCCCGGCGCCCGGTCCGGAGAAGCGCCGGCCGAAGGTGGCGGCAGCTGGCCGATTGGAACCACCAGCGTGAAGGAGAACCGGCTTCCCTTCCCCGGCTCGCTTTCAAGTGTGATCTCGCCGCCCATCAGCTCGACCAGCTTTTTGGAGATCGCCAGCCCGAGTCCGGTTCCGCCGTAGCGCCGCGTCGTCGACCCGTCGGCCTGGCGGAACCGGTCAAAAATGAACGCCTGCTTCTCGGCGGGAATCCCGATGCCGGTGTCGGTCACCGAGAGAGACATCGCCACGCGGTTGTCCCCCGTCGGCTGGCAGTTCAACTCCACCGTGACGCTTCCCCGCTCCGTGAACTTGATGGCGTTACCGACGAGGTTTAGAACGACCTGCCTCAGGCGGAGCTTGTCGCCGACGACGGCCGGCGGAGGCTCCGGGCCGATTCTCACGCACAGTTCCAGTCCTTTCTGTATCGCGCTCGCCTCCATCGAGCGCGTGGCGTCGCGGACGCACTCCACCGGGTCGAACGGCTCGGCGGCGACTTCCAGGTGGCCGGACTCGATCTTCGAGAAATCCAGGATGTCGTTCAACACCGAAAGGAGCGCATCCGCGGAAGACTTCGCGGTCTGGAGGTAATCCTGCTGCTCGGCGGTCAGCTCGGTATTGAGGGCCAGTTGCGTCATTCCGAGGATTCCGTTCATCGGAGTCCGGATCTCGTGCGAGACGTTGGCGAGGAATTCGCTCTTCAGCCGGCTCGCTTCCTCGGCCCGGTTCTTGGCCGCCTGAAGCTGGCTGGTCCGGTCCGCGATGATGGCTTCGAGCCGTTCCCGGTCCTCCCTGTGGCGCCGGTTCCGGTAGCTCCACAGCCACGCCGCTCCAGCTGATCCGAGAACGACGGCCGTCAGGTAAAACCACGGCGATTGATACCAGGACGGTTTCACCCGGAATGCGATCGAGGCGGGTTTGTCGCTCCAGGCTCCCAGCGAATTCCGGGCGAGCGCCTCCAGCCGGTAGGTCCCCGCCGGCAGGCTCGGATACCGCAGTTCGGACTGGTCCGTTTCCTCCCACCCCGAATCGAAGGTGCCGCCGAAGAGTCCGGAACCGGTCAGGCGGTAGCGGAAGCGGTTGGAGTGCTGGTTCAGAAATGACAGCGCCGCAATGCTGACCGAAAGCGTGTTGTCCTTGCTGGAGACCTGCGGCTGGTCGCCCGTCCCGTAGATATGATCGCCCAGCCGGAACGATGTGATGATCACGTGCGGCGCGGGCGCCGGAAGCGGGGGCGAGGCGGGCTGATACCGCGCCAGCCCCCGGCTCGTTCCGATCCACACCGAGCCGTCCGATTCGGCGAACAGCGCGCGGCTGTTGCAATCGTCCCAGACGAGCCCGTCCTGCGACGTGTACAGACGCCAGCGCTGCCGGTCCCGGTGGTAGACCCCCCGGTCCGTGCCGGCCCACAGTCCACCCTTGGCGTCCGTGCCGAGGAAGACGACGAAGGCGCTCTCCGGACTGCCAGCTTCCCTGACATCCTCCCACTTCCAGCCGGCCTCGGTGCGGCGCCCGCGGCTCAACCGGCCCGGGTCGCGGTAGCCCACCCATACCGTTTCCCCCTCCGGATCCACCGCCACCGAGTTGATGAAACCCGCCCGCAACCCGTCGGCGTGGTGGTAGCGCCGCCAGGTGTCCTTCTCGAGGCAAAGCAGCCCGCTCGTCGACGCCGCCCACACGCGGCCTTTCGAGTCCAGCAGCCCGTCGAAAACCGAGTCCCGCTCGCTGGCAGAAGGGAGCGCCATCCGCTCGAAACGAAGCCGCGATACGGGCACGGAGACGGGATCCGTCACCGAGCGAAACGCCCCATAACTGCCCACGACCCACAGGCGGCGCTGGGAGTCGAGAAAAAGCCGCCGCACGATGCGTAGGTTCAATCCGGACGCGGCCCCGATCTGAACGGACGCCCCCGTCGCCGGATCGATGCGCACCAGCTCGCCATCGCTGTTGCCGGCCCACACGGCGCCGTCCGCGGTGGTCAGAAGCGCGTAGTTCGACCCTTTGCCCAGTCCGGTCGCCACGCGTTCGAACCGGCCGTCCGGCCCCGTGCGGTAGACGCCGGTGTCGGCGCCCGCCCACATGTTCCCCTTGCCGTCCCGGACGACCGACCAGACATATTCATCCTCGAGACCCTCCTGCCGCGTCCAGCTTTTCCATTCCCGGTAGCCCAGCCAGCGCAGCAGTCCGGCGCCCACCGTGCCGATCCACACCGCGCCCTCCCGGTCGGACAGAAGCGCCCCCGCGGCTTTCGAGGGGAGTCCGTCCTCCCGGCCCACAGACTCCCAGTTCTTGCCGGACAGGCGGGCCACCCCGTTCCGCGTTGTCACCAGGATCGCCCCGGCGGAATCCACGATCATATCCGCACGCCGTTCGGCCACCGGCTCGAGTTCGCCGGTGATGTCCTGAAACGGGATGAACCCGGGTAGCCGCCGGTACACCCGATCCTGGCTGCGGAGGTACAGCGACCCGTCCAGGCCCGAGACAATCGCGTTCCAGGGTCCTTCGTCCAATCCCGCCGCCTGGTCGGCGTAGACCATTCGCGGCTGCTCGGCGGGCTCGATACGGCAGAGGCGTTTCCCGCACCCGACCCAGACGGTGCCGTGCGGATCGGCGTGCATCGAGTGGATCCGCCCCGAGAAGCCGGCCGGAAATCCGATAACGGTGTAGCGCCCGGCAGCCGCCTCTTCAGTAGATCGGAACAGGGCCACGCCCTCATGGAAGCCCACATAGACACGCCCGGCGCGGTCCGACACGATGCCATGTTTGACGAACAGCTGTCCCGTCGGGGGGAGCGGAATCGGCAGCTTCCGGAACCTGTCCCCGGCGAGCCGCGAAATACCGTACTGCGTACCCACCCAGAGCGCCCCATCGGGCGCCTCATGGATCGATTGCAGGTATGTGCCGACCAGTTTCGCCGACGAGCCGAAGTCCGTAAACCGCCGTCCGTCGTGCCGGAACAGGCCGTTCTCGGTTCCCACCCAGAGAAACCCCGCCGAATCCTGGTAGAGCACCTCGACGCTCAGATTGCCCAGCCCGTCTTTCTGCCCGAAGTCCCGGAACAGATAGCGCTGCGCCGGCAGGACAGTGCCGGCCGGCGCAACCAGAAGCGCCAAAATGCCATAGCGCGTGAGAAGACGCATCCGTAGCAGCGAGAGCCTACTCTTCGACCCTCGTTCGATCGGCCAACCTGCGGATTTGCTTTAGTTCCGCCCGTGGCGGGTCCTAGTCCGGCTATCCTGGAAGGGATGGATTCCAACCCGCTCAGCCCGAAAGACGACAGCAGCGCACGCTTTGCCGACATGTTCGCCGCCATCGGATCGGAAGCCCGTCTGCGCATCGTCCGGCTGCTGCTGTCCGCCCACCCGGACGGCATGATGGCCGGGGACATCCAGGCCGAGCTCGGCATTCCGCCGTCGACCCTGTCGCATCACCTCGACAAGCTCAAGGGGGAGCGCCTGGTGACTGTGGAACGCCGGGGAACCTTCCTTCGTTACCGGGCGAACACGGTAACCCTTCGTGCGCTGCTCGATTTCCTCTACGAGGAGTGCTGCTCGCGGACACAGGCCGTCAAGTCACAGGAAGTCGTACGGATCGGGGACTCCTGATGCGCCCCCAGGGGCATGGCGGCCCCGGCGCGGACCGGGCCCCGGACCAGGCCGGAAGGACCGGTCTCACGATGAGGATCGTTTCCCTGCTGCCCAGCGCCACCGAGATCATCTGCGCCCTCGGACTCGAACACCAGCTCGTCGGAGTGACGCACGAATGCGACTATCCACCGCCCGTCCGAGAGCTTCCCAAGGTGACGCAAACGCTCATCCCTGCCGACGCCGCCAGCGCGGAGATCGACCGGCTGGTTCGCGAGCGGTTGTCCGAAAGCCGGGCGCTCTACACCCTGGACCTGCCCGTGCTGGAAAGCCTCAAGCCCGATCTGATCGTGACCCAGGCTCTGTGCGACGTCTGCGCGGTGGCCGAACAGGAAGTGCGGTCGGCCGCCTGCGGGCTGCCCGGCCGGCCGCGGGTGGTCAACCTCGAACCGCGCACCCTGGCCGGGGTGTTGGCCTCCCTTCGGGATGTCGCCGATGCCGCTGGCCTCGAACCGGAACGCGCGGAAAGTGTGATCGCGGCGCTCGAGAGCCGTGTAGAGGCGGTGGCGTCCCGCACCCGGGAAGTGCCCGCCCGGCCGCGCGTCGTCCTGCTCGAGTGGCTGGATCCGCCTTTCAGCTGCGGGCACTGGTCTCCCGAGCTGGTTCGCCTCGCCGGCGGAATCGAAACGCTCGGCGTGGAAGGACAACCGTCCCGGAGCGTCGGCTGGGAGGACGTTCTCTCGCGCCGGCCGGATGTCGTGGTGATCGCCTGCTGCGGGTTCGACGCCGGCCGCACACTACAGGATCTGCCCGCCCTGCCCCGGCTTTCCTGCCCCGTGTATGTCATCGACGGGTCGTCGTATTTCAGCCGCCCCGGCCCCCGCCTTGTGGACAGCCTCGAAATCCTCGCTCATGCGATTCTCCCCGAAATCCACCCGCTGCCGGCCGGCTTGCCGGAGCCGATTCTGGTCAGGACCGGTTGTTGACGGCGACACCGAAAACAGCACGGTATTTCTCCGGAAGCTTGTGTGGTTTCATGTCCGGACCGAGAAAAATATGGCGGGTGAAGCCGGTGGCGAGCAACGCGCCCGATTCGGCGTTGCGGATCTCGTAGTTGAAGCGCACCAGCCGCGTGCTCGATTCCCCGATGGTGGTCTTTACCACGACCTCGTCATCGTAGCGGGCCGGCGCCGCGTACCGACAGCCCGCCTCGACCACGGCCAGGTGCAGAGCCTCGTCCTGCTCGAAGTCACGGTAGCGGAGACCCGCCGCGCGGCAGTATTCCACGCGTCCCACTTCCATCCAGATCAGGTAATTGGAGTGGTAGACTACCCCCATCTGGTCCGTCTCCGCATACCGCACCCGCAACCGCGTCTCGCAAGCCGTCATGAAACTCTAATCGTAGCAAGGGCGTCTGTTAGGATAGCCGTGTGAGGGTACGCGTCCTGTTTTTCGGCCAGTTGAAGGACATCGTCGGCCGGGCCTCTGACGAGCTGGATCTCGCCGCCGGAGGCAGGCTCGAGGACGTGTTCCGGCACTACGCCGAACAGACGCCGCGCCTGGCTGCCCTGTCCGCCAGCATCGTCTTGGCCCGGAACCACGAATTCGCCGGGCGGGACGCGGTGGTCGAAGACGGCGACGAAGTGGCGTTTCTCCCCCCGGTCAGCGGCGGCAAAGGGCCTTACACCCACGAAATCGTCGACGAGGAGACCGGGAATTTCTTCGCTCTCACGCGAAGCGAGGTTGACACGCGGGCCATCGTCGCGCGGCTGCTGCGCGGCGAGGACGGCGCCTTTGTCGATTTTGAAGGCGTCGTGCGGAACAACACCCGCGGCCGCGCCACCCGGTTTCTCGATTACGAATGCTACGAGCCGATGGCGGTCAAGGTCATGGCGCAGATCGGCCGCGAAATTCACGCCGCTTTCGCCATCGGCCGCATCGCCCTTGTGCACCGGCTCGGGCGCATGGAGATCGGCGAGACGAGCGTGGCGGTGGTGGTCACCGCGCCGCACCGCAAGCCTGCCTTCGACGCGGCGCTCGAGGGGATCAACCGCCTGAAGAAAACGGTCCCGATCTGGAAGAAGGAGTACTTCGCCGACGGAGAGATATGGGTGGAGGGAGATTGGGACGAATCCGTGCTGAAACGCTGAGCCGGCGCGCCTGGCTCGGACTGGCTGGCGCCGCGGGTTTCGCCGCTCCCTTGCAGATCCCCGAGCCGGTGATCCGCGTCGACGTCCGGCTGGTGCGCCTGCTCGTCACCGTCAAAGACGAGGCCGGCCGGCTTGTCGGCGGCCTCGAGCAGGACCGCTTCGCCGTCCTCGACTCCGGGGAGCCGCAGAAAATCGCCGTCTTCGAACGGCAAACGGCGCAACCGCTTTCCGTCAGCCTGCTGATCGACACAAGCGGATCGACGGCCAAGGATCTGAAGTACGAAGTCGACTCGGCCTCCCGCTTTCTTCGCGCCCTGACGCGCGAAGGAAACCCGGGCGACGCCCTCGCGCTGTACAGCTTCAACCACGATGTCACGCTGCAAAGCGGATTCACGCGCCGGCCGGAGCGGATCCAGAAGGCGCTCGAAAGCCTCAAGGCCGAGGCCGGAACGTCGCTCTACGACGCCATCATTCTCGCCGCGGAGGGATTCGAGAATCGCGACGGGCGCCACGTCATGGTGGTCATCACAGACGGCGGAGACACCACCAGCTATCGCAGCTTCCATGACGCGCTCGAGGCGGCGCACCGCGCCGACGCCGTGATCTACCCGATCGTTGTGGTCCCTATCACCAACGACGCGGGTCGCAACGTCGGAGGCGAGCACGCGCTGATCACCCTGGGCCGCAGCACCGGAGGCCGCACATTCTTTCCTTCCGTCGGCCCCGCTCTCGACGCGGCCTTCACCGAGATCCTGCGCGACCTGCGAACCCAGTACCTCATCGGCTACTATCCGCACCGCCTTCCCGGCTCCAAGAAAACGTACCGAAGAGTACAGGTTTCCGTTTCCGGCGACAATTTGCGGGCCTTCTCGCGTGACGGCTATTATGAAGAGTAACGACCCACCGAAATGACCCAACAGAAGACAACTCAACAGAAGGCGAAGGCTCGGGCGCCGGAGCAGACCTTCGAGGAAGTGCGCTACATCAAGTATTTGATCGACGGGGCGGTTCCAGTCCGCGTCAAGCTGATGGACAACGAGGAGGTTGAAGGCACGATCGAGTACTACGATCACAACTTCATCCGGATCACCCGGAAGGGCGCTCCGAACCTGTTCATCTACAAGCACGAGATCAAGTATCTCTGGGAAGCCGGATCCTAGTGGCGTCTCTGCTGCCCACGGCGGTCGACATCGCGCGGGAAGCAGGCGCGCTGTTGCTGAACTACTTCGAGAGGCGGGTCGCCTTCGAACTGAAGGGCGAGTTCGATCTCGTCACCGAGGCGGACCGCGCTTCGGAGAAACTCGTCGTCGAGCGGCTTCTGACGCACTTTCCCTCCCACGCGATCGTCGCCGAAGAGGGCGGCGGGCGCGACGCTTCCTCCGAGTTCCGCTGGTACGTCGACCCGCTCGACGGAACCACCAACTTCGCGCACGGATTCCCGATGTGGAATGTGACTCTCGCCTGCGAGCGCGCCGGAGAGATCGTGGCCGGCGTCATATTCGATCCGCTGCGCCAGGAACTGTTCACAGCCGAGCGTGGCGGCGGCGCTTATCTCAACAACAGGCGGATTCGCGTTTCCTCCGCGCGGCGTATCGAGGAAGGCCTCCTCGCCACCGGATTTCCGAGCCGGAAGCGGCATGGCAACATCAATGTCCATTTTTTCCACCAGGTGGCGATGACATCCCACGGAGTCCGTCGGGGCGGCGCGGCGGCTCTGGACCTGGCCTACGTCGCCTGCGGCCGCCTCGACGGATATTGGGAGTTCGGCCTCAAACCCTGGGACATGGCCGCCGGCATGCTCCTGGTCGACGAGGCGGGCGGCAGGACCACCGACATGAAGGGCGGGCGCGCCGCCGTCACCGGTCCGCACCTGGTCGCCACCAACTCTCTGATGCATGACCAGGTGATCGAGTTGTTCGCGGAAGTCTTCGCCGGCCGCTACCGTTACCCGATGCCGCCGGTCACAGCCTGACCGGGAAAGGACCGGGCGATGCTTTCCCTCCCCGTGCTGGCGTTCGCCGCCGCGCTCCCCGCCGCGGGCGATTGGGTGCCGATGCGCTGGCCTTCCTCCGATCCACGTTCGCTCGACCTGTTGAGCGGCACGCCGGTGAACTGCCTGCTGCTCGAACCACGGTCGTGGTCGGCGGAGTTTTCCGCGGCCGCCGCTTCCCAGGGCATCGTGACGCTCGGCGTGATCCGGCCGGACCAGGCGGAACTGGCGGCCCGGGCCGGCCCCGCCGGCCTGAACGGCGTGGTGCTTGAAGGAGTGTTCGACAAGCCGGTGGCGGCCGGCGGACTCACCGTGATCGAGATGCCGCCGCGCGCCCGGTTGCGCTTCGACCCGCCTCCCGTTGTCCTCGCCACCTCCCAGGGCGTCTGGCCCGGCATTGACGCAGCCGAGGAGGAGAGCAAGGCCGCCCCGAGCGGGGCGCCCTGGATCCACACCAACAGCGGCTTTCTGCGCTTCGTGAGGGCTATGACAACGGCTCCCGTCTGGATGGGGTGCCAGCCGCCACCCGGCGTCGTGTTCCCCGCGGCTCGATACCTGCAAGCCGTCGGCGACGCTGCCATCACCGGCGCGCGCTGGGTGATCAGCCTGGACCAGGATCTGAACCAGCGGCTCCTGGCCCGGGATCCGCCGGCGTTGCGGGACTGGAACCGCATCGCCTCCCACGTGCATTTTTTCGAACAGCACCGGGAGTGGCGGCGGATGGAGCTGACCGGAGGGCTCGCGTTAGTTCAGGACACCGGCAGCGGAGGGCTGCTGTCGGGCGGCATCCTCGACATGATCGCCGTGAAGCACACGCCGGTCCGGGCCGTTCCCGGACGATATCTGGACGACACACGCATGAGGGGCGCCCGCATGGCCGTCAACGTCGATCCCGCCGCCCTCGACGAAGCGCGCAAGGAAACTCTGCGCCGCTTCACGCGGGGCGGAGGCACCCTTTTAACCGCGCCTCCCGGCTGGAAGTTCCCCCCTCCGCGCGATGACCGGATCACTCTTGACAAGGAAGACATCGCCATTCTCGATTCGATCTGGAGGGAGATCAGCTCGATGACCGGGCGCCACAATCTGGGCGTGCGCCTGTTCAACGTCGCCAGCACGCTGTCCACTCTTTCCTCGCCCGCCGCCGGACGCCCGCTGGTGCTCCAACTCGTCAACTACTCGGATTATCCGGTGGAGAACATCACCGCGCACATTCTCGGCAGGTTCACGCGCGCCGACCTGTACGAGCCGGGCGGCGCCGCCCCGAAAAAGCTCGCTCCCTATGAAAGCGAAGACGGAACCGGCGTCGACATCGACAGGGTATCGACTGTGGCGGCCCTGGTTCTGGAATAGGAGGGAAGATGCATCGAATGACCCGTCGCGACCTTTTGCAAGCGATGCTCGCGGCGCCGGCCGGTCCGCTGGCGGCGTCAGCGCCGGCTTCCCCGGTCGTCGTCGCCCGGTGCCTTTCGTATGATGAGGACCAGGTCGCCCTGCTCGACGGCATGTTCGACAAACTCGGCGGCCTGGCCGGCATCGTCCGTGGGAAAACCGTCACCGTGAAGATCAACCTGACGGGCAGCCCCGCGCGGCGGTTCCAGGGCAAGCCCCTGGGCGTCACCCACTACACGCACCCGGCGCACATCGGCGCCCTGGCGCACCTGCTCACCCGGGCGGGAGCGAAACGGGTTCGTTTCGTCGAAAGCGCCGCGGGCACCGCCGGCCCCCTCGCCGAGTACATGCTGGACGCGGGCTGGAACGTCCGCCGCCTGCTCTCCGCCGGCCCGAATGTCTCCTTCGAAAACACCAACGGCCTGGGCAATTTCAGGCGGTACGTGAAGTTCCCGGTGCCCGGCGGCGGCTGGATCTTCCCGTCCTACCACCTCAACGAAGCCTACGCCGAGACCGACGTGTTCGTCTCGCTGGCCAAGCTCAAAAATCACGCCACCTGCGGCGTGACGCTGGCGATGAAGAACATCTTCGGAATCACGCCGGCGTCCATCTACGGCGACGACGCGCCGGCGCACGAGCCTAACGAGAACCCCGCCAAGGGCCGCGTCGACATATGCCACTTCGGCAAGCGGAATCCGGCCGCGATCGCCGCGCCTGAAAAGGACCCCGCCTCCAGCCGCGAGCCGGGTTATCGCATGCCGCGCATCACCGCGGAACTGACGGCCGCCAGACCGATCCACCTCGCCATAATCGACGGCATCGAGACAGTGGCCGGCGGCGAAGGCCCGTGGATTCGCGGTCTGCGCCCGGTGACGCCCGGCGTTATGATCGCGGGCACGAACCCGGTTTCAACCGACGCGGTTGCGGCGGCAGTCATGGGCTACCCTCCGCGCGACCCGAAAGGCCGGGGCGTCTTTCGCGATTGCGACAACACGCTGCTGCTCGCCGAGGAGTTGGGCTGTGGCTCCGCTGATCTGAACCGCATCGAAGTCCGGGGAGTACCCATCGAAAAAGCCATGTTCCGCTTCGCGGCCTGATCCGTTCAAGGCGCCACGCGAAAACCGAAAAGCCGGGCTCTTCTGATCTGGAATCGCAGCCGGTGCGTGCCCGCGGCGATCCGGCCCACGGAATGGTCGATCGAATCCCCGCGGAACTCCTCGGTTCGTCCCGCGACCTCCACGCGTACGTAGCCGCCCGCGTCCACCGCTGCGTTGATCCGAAGATCGCCGCCGGAGGTCCGTAATGGCCGGGTGAGGAGAAAACCTTGGGACTCCCCCGCCTCGACGGCCACGAACCGGCCGGGCGCGATCGTGGCCAGGCCGATCCCGAACCGCCGCACGTCGCGCAGCCTTCGGTCGTGCGGCTCGCTGTAGCCGCCGTAGTAGATGAACAGCCTGTCGCCCACGCGAAGCGGAGGATTCGCGCCCGCGTGCAGCACGCCGTAGTCCCAGCCGCCCTCCGCGCCGTTGTCGAGAAACGGCGTCCGGTAGGGCCGCGACCAGTCGCGTCCGTCGCGGCTGACGGCCAGATGGAGATCCATCCGCTCGCCTGTGCCCTTGTGATACACGCCGACGAAGGCGAGCCAGACGCTTTCATACGGGAACGCGATCATCGAGTAGAGCTGATCGCCGGGCCGGTCCTTCGAATCCGCCCTGAGAATCAGCCGCGGCGGCGACCAGTGGATGCCGTCATCGCTCTCCGTCAGCGCGCGCATCCGTTCGCCGGATTCGGTGACCTTGATATGCCCCATGAACCGCCGCAGCACCGGGTCCCAGGCGATATGGTGGACGTCGCCAAGCTCCCACGATGTCTCAGCCGGCCAGTCCGCCTTGTTGCGCCACGGGCCGTACAGGACGGGATCGGGCCGTTCGTCCCAATGGATGCCGTCGGCCGAAGTGCGCAGGTAGACGCCCTCTCGCCGCTGCTCCCGGACTCCGTCTTTATCCGGATACCGGTACTCCATCACATAGGCCATGTACCGGCGCGCCGTGTCCGCCGGGTCCGGGTTCCGGATGACCGTCAGCGTGTCGGACCTCCCGCGATGGCCGCGCGTCAGCGTATTCGTCTTCCGGCCGCCGATTTCGATGCCGACGGCGGGCCGGCGCCAGCCGATGCCATCGTCGCTTTCGGCGAGGGCGAACCCGACGTCGTTCGTGTACCACATCCGGAACTTCCCGCCTTCAAGGTGCGTGGATCCGTACACGAGAATAAGCTTCTCCCAAGGCTGCGGCGTCAGGATCGGATTGGCGTGGTGCTTGACCGCGGTCTGAGCCCGGAACCGGACGTTGCCGGACCGGGCGACGAGCGCGTCGTCGACAAACAGCTCCCACTGCCCCTTGGTTTCGTGAGGCCAGTCACTCGTGTCGATCGGCACGGTCTGAGCCAGGCAGGCGGTGGTAAACAGGAGCGACAGTTTCATGCTCTTCGCGCCGGCCGCGACCCGCCGGACGGCGCCTCAATTCACATAAAGGAACTCATTGGCCGAAAAGAGCACGGCGCACAGACTCGCCCATCCGAACTTCGCGGCGTGGCTCAACGCATCATCGGTCTCCGTCCCGTCAGGATGGCGGTTGAGCACGGCGAGAAAGATCGACTCCACCCTGCTCCGGCCCGTCTCGGTCTCCGTGCGCCTCGCCAGTTCTTCCGCCCTGTCGCGGACAAAGGCGCTGTTGCGCAGAAAGAGCGCCTGCTGGGCGACTGTGGTCCGGGAGCGCCCTTCGCCTGGCGTAGTGGCGTCTCCGTAGTCGAATATCGACAGCAGCACGGGCACCGAGCCGCGGCGTACATGAAGATAAACGGTTCGCCGCCGGCTGTCTTCGGGTTTGACCTGGCCTCGCTTTTTCGCCGGATCGCCCATGAGGCTGCCGCCGAACGTCCGGTCGAGCGACCCGCTCACGGCGAGCATGCCGTCGCGGATCTCCTCGATCGTCAGGCGGCGCCTCGGAAATCGCGACAGCAGCCGGTTGGACGGGTCCTTCCGCAGAGCATCGGCCGCGGCCGTCGCGCTCATCCGGTACGCCGACGACAGCACGATCTCGCGGTGCGCCTGCTTGACGGACCATCCGGCGTCGACAAACCGCCGGGCGAGCCAGTCGAGCAGTTCCGGATGCGTGGGCCGCTCGCCCGTGAGGCCCCAGTTGTTCGGCGTCCGGACAAGACCTTCCCCAAAATGGCCCTGCCAGATCCGATTCACCATCACGCGGGCCGTAAGCGGGTTGTCGGCCCTGGTAATCCATCGCGCCAGTTCGGTGCGGCCGGACCCGGCCCGGATGGCCGGCTGCTCTCCCCGCGCCAGAATGGCGGGAAACGCCTTGGGCGCCACTTCACCCGGGCTGTGGTGATCCCCCCGGAGGAACACCCGCTGCTCCACCGCCGGACCCTCGCAGACGGCGCTGGCCAGGGCCGGCTCGGGCGGAAGGGTCTTCTCGAGCGCCTGCCATTCGGCTCTGAGCGCGGCCGTCTTGGGTGAGTCCTTGATGTCGAAGGCCGGATCGTCAGGCTTGGGACGCTCCGGCAGCGCGCGGTCCAGCCCGGCCTCGGTCTGGAAGCGCTTCCGCCAGGAGGCCAGCTTATCGCGCCACGGCTGTGAGTTCGGCACGGCAGCCAGATCCTCGTCGTGCGCCGCCTCCATCTCCATCCGCTTGGCCCACATGCGCCGGCGGTGATCCATGTACCGGTCCCAGGCGGCCTGATCGAGCGGTGTGTAATGCAGGTAGGAAACCGAACCGGGGCGGCCCAGATCCCGAAAGCTCCTGGTGTTCGCGAAGATCGCCGCCAGCGAATAGTAATCCTTCGTTGTGATGGGGTCGAATTTGTGGTCGTGGCAGCGGGCGCAGGCGATGCTGAGGCCGAGCACGGCCTTGCTGAGCGTGTCGATCTGTTCGTCGACCACGTCGTAAATCATCTTGACCCGATCCTGCTGGGCGAGCGGCTTGGGTCCCACGGCGAGGAACCCGGTGGCGACGATCCCGTCCGGGCCGCCGCCGAGAAGGTCGCCGGCGATCTGCTGCTGGAGGAAGCGGTCGTAGGGCAGGTCCCGGTTGAAGGCGCCGATCACCCAGTCGCGATAGCGCCAGGCGTGCGGGTAGTTGTGATCCTCGTCCATCCCTGTAGAGTCGGCGTAGCGCGCGACGTCAAGCCAGTTCCGGCCCCATTTCTCGCCATACTGCGGGCGCGCCAGCAGATCCTCCACCACTCTTTCGTAGGCGTCCGGTGACGCATCCGCCTCGAAGGCGGCCAACTCGGCGGCGGTGGGCGGCAGCCCCGTAAGGTCGAAAGTCAGGCGGCGCAACAGTTCCCGCCGCGGCGCGGGATCCGCTGGCGCCAGCCCTTCCGCTTCCAGCCGCGCCAGCACGAACGCATCGACCGGCGTACGAACCCAGCCGCTTCTCCGCACCGACGGCGGCTTCACGTCCCGCACGGGCTCGAATGCCCAGTGGCTCCCCGGCGCCCGCTGCGCCGTCTGTCTCGGCCAGGGCGCGCCGGAGGCGACCCACCGTCGCAGGTCTTCGATTTCGGCGTCCGCCAGCTTGCCCGACGGCGGCATCCGGACCTTGCCGGAGTAGCCAAGGGCGGCGATCATCTTTTCGCCGTTGGAGGTGGCCTTCCGGAAGGAAGCTTCGTTCGACAGGTCCAGCCCGCCCATCGCGGTCCTGGCGTTGTGACAAGCCGAGCAGCGCGTGGCGAACACCGGCCGCACGCGGGTCTCGAAGAACTCCGCCGGGCCCGCCGCGAGCGCCAGCAACAGCGCCACCTTCACGCGAGCACTCCCGGGTGAACCTCTCCCGCGATGTCGGTGAGGCGGAAGTCGCGGCCGCCGTGCCGCCAGGTGAGCTTCAGGTGGTCGAGCCCGAGGATGTGCAACAGGGTCGCGTGCAGGTCATGCACGTGCATCCGGTTCTCCACGGCGTGATAACCGAACTCGTCGGTGGCCCCGTAGACGAACCCGGGCTTGACGCCCGCGCCCGCCATCCAGATCGTGTAGCCGTAGGGATTGTGGTCGCGGCCGTCTGCGCCCTGCGCCCATGGAGTCCGCCCGAACTCCGTGGCCCAAAGCACCAGAGTCTCCCCGAACAGCCCGCGCGCCTTCAGGTCGGTGAGCAACGCCGCGATCGGCTGGTCCACCTGGTTGGCCAGCTTTGGATGCATCTTGACGAGTTCGGAGTGCTGATCCCAGTAGCTGTGATAGCACTGGACCATCCGGACGCCGCGTTCCGACAGGCGCCGCGCCAGCAGGCACTGCCAGCCGAAATCGCGGGTCTCGGCGTTGTCGAGGCCGTACAGCTTCCTGGTGGCCTCGCTCTCCTTTTCCACTTCGAACGCCTCGGGCGCTTCCAGTTGCATCCGCGCGGCGAGTTCAAATGACTCGATCCGGGCGTCGAGTTCCGGGTCGCGGCCCGACCGCTCGGCGTGCGCGCGGTTCATCTTTTGCAGCAGTTCAAGTTCGAATCGCTGCTGCCCGGCGGAGACGCCGCGCGGCGCAAGGTAGGGAATCGGCTCCGCGCGGATCTCATCGACCTTGACGCCGGAGTTGCCGATCGGTGTGCCCTGGTAGGCGGCAGGCAGAAACGCGGCGCCGAAATTGTTGGCCCCGCCGTGTCCAAGCGTCGGCTTGATGGTCACGTATCCCGGCAGGTTGGCGTTCTCAGTGCCGAGGCCGTAAAGAAGCCAAGACCCCATGCTGGGACGTTTGAAGGAAAACACCCCGGTGTGCAGTTGCAGCAGGGCCGCGCCGTGGTCGACCCCGTCTCCGACCATGGAACGGATCACGCAAAGGTCGTCGGCGCACCGCGCCACCCTCGGAAACAGGTCGCTCACCGGTATGCCGCTCTGGCCATACTTGCGAAAAGCCCACTGCGGCTGCATCAGGCCGCGGACGCTGTCGGCGCCGAAGGTCAGGCCGCGCTGGAACGGAACCGGCTTGCCGTGGTCCTGGTACAGGCGCGGCTTTGGATCGAAGGTGTCGATGTGCGAAGGCCCGCCGTGCATGAACAGGAAAATGATCCGCCGGGCCCGCGGCGCGAAGTGCGGCTTGCGCGGCGCCAGGGGATGCTCCGCCTGCCCGGCCACGAGCGAGCGGAGCCCCAAGAGCGGAAATCCGCACGCAACTTGCCGCAGCAGGGCGCGGCGGGGCAGACTCTTCATGCGGATTATTCTATCCAATTCCCCCCGATCGCCCCGGCGGCGTTTCCGGGGATGATATGATTGCATGGCTATGAATCGACGAAATCTGCTAGTCTCCACGCTCGCCGCTGGCTTTGCGCCCTCTCTTCAGGCGCAGGGCGGCGTCACGAAGTACGTCCGTTTCCGCAAGGGGAGCACGACCGCCTTCGGCATCCTCGACGGCGAAATCGTCAAGGAGCTTCGCGGAAATCTCTTCGGGCAGCATTCGGAGACCGGCGCGCGGCACAAGCTCGCGGAAGTGAAGCTGCTCTATCCGTGCGAACCGAGCAAGATTCTCGCTCTCGCCGGCAACTACCAGAGCCACCTCGGCGGCGGCACGCCGCGGCCCAATCCCGAACCCTTCTACAAGCCGCCGTCTTCGCTTCAGAACCCCGGCGACCCGATCGTGATTCCTCCGGGCGCCAAGGACGTTCACTTCGAGTGCGAACTGGTCGTCGTCATCGGCAAAAAGGCCAGCCGCGTCTCCATCGCCCAGGCCAAGGACTGCATCTTCGGCGTCACCTGCGGCAACGATGTCTCCGAGCGCATCTGGCAGAACGACCCGAAGATCAAGGACGTACAGTGGTGGCGCGCCAAGGGCGCCGACACCTTCAGTCCCGTCGGACCGGCCATCGCCAGGGGGATCAACTACGGCAATCTCAGGATCCAGACCCGCCTCAACGGCAAGGTGATGCAGGAGGACTCGACCTCGCACCTGGTTCACAACTGCGAAAAGGTGGTCAGCTTCATCAGCCAGGCCGTGACGCTGCTTCCCGGCGACATGATCTTTACCGGCACTCCCGGCAAGACCTCGCCCATGAAACCAGGCGATACGGTCGAGATCGACATCGAGGGAATCGGCGTGCTGAGGAACAAGGTGGTCGCCGGCTGAAGCCGGAGCGCGCCCGCACAACGGCGATGAAACCGGCGTTCGGTCCCGGGAAGAAGGATGTTTCCAGGTCGGGTACGCCTCAGCGGGTGATCGCGACCGGGAGAGCCCGTCACCCCTATACAACCTACGCCCTTCCCTCATCGCTGTAGTCGTCGTGTGAAGGATGACTTCCGTACCGGCCATGTTCCCGGAACTTGTGGGCGAACTCCTTCGTTGCATCGAGTGCACGGGCCATCCTTTGTTGTAACTCTTCGTTGCGTAAGTTCTCCGGGCGAACAGCCGTCGGAATTCGTTCCGGAGGCCCAGGCTTCGGAAAGTGCGAGGTGCCGCGAAGTCTCTTCTTTTCAGCGGCGCTGATCGCACGACTCTGGCGACCCGTTTCCCGTACGTTGACTGCGGTTGTTGACTTCTTCCCCTTCTGCTTCTGTGTGGGTAAAGTCTGTAAATTGGCGAGCACTTTACCGCCTGGGCAGGCAACTTGATTTGGACCAGCCTTCCGTGAAGGCTGGGCGGATACTGGGGGTTCTGTTGCCGCCGCAGGAACGTTCGCCAAAACAGATGCTGGTTGGGACGTCAGCGAGATCACTGGCTTCTCAGTCGTTGGATGGACTTTCTTAACGTGACGTGTGAGCTTCTTTACGGGGACGCCGCAAATAGGGCAGGGTTTGAGTGCAACGCGGACCTCGCGGGTTCCACGGCCTCTTTGAAATGAAGGAGGCGTGCCTCTAGTATCTGGCATCAACCGACACCTCTCAACGACACCCGTGCCGAAACAGAACATGCAGTTCTCGTTGGAACCACCGCAGGTGCATGTGCGTGTATTCATGACATCCTACTATATGCTTGACTTACCAAAGAGTCCACGAATGTTCGGTCATGTTGTTCCCTCCATTTTCCTTTGTCCACACTCCAGGTGGAGTCGCTCTCACCAGCTTTCAGACCATCTGCTCTCCCTTGATGAGGTCGAGTGCTGTGATCAGTGTGGTGGGTGTCGCACTCCAGACCAATTGGACAGTACAGCGGTGGTAAATCGGTACCATTGCGTCACGCCGCGACCTTCCGTGCAAGCTGAAAGGCCGCACCTCCGGGTGCAGGTCCTTGGCCCGCTCCAGGATGATCCCGCCGTCCGCCTCCGTCATCGATTCCCGCGAATACCGGTTGAGGATGTATCGGTTGAGGCCGTGCAGAATGCTGGACCGGCAGAAGGACGATCCGCTGGTTTTGATACAGGAATCATCGATGTGCCGGTGCTGATGCGCCCTTAGCGGCTGCTCGAAGCCGCGCCTTTCTTGGACGTTTTGGAACCCGGACCCCAATCAGAGTTCCCCAATCTCTTCTCGGCGCGACGAAGCCGGCCGGCTCGCGGCCGCCGTCAGAACTGGTAGTAGAGAAAGACCGATTCGCGGCCGTTCATGAAAAAGTACGTCAGCAGCAGCCCGGCAGCGTAGACGGGAGCCCACCGACGCGTGGTCGGAAAGCGGATGTCCCAGGTTTCCGGCACGAAGCAGATGGCGGCCAGGGCCACTGCGATCATCCAGGCGGAAGCCAGCGGGAAATCCGTCGCCAGGGTCGCCGGCGTGAACATCTTGCCGAGCCATGTGAGCGCCATGTCCAGGTTGTCAGAGCGGAAGAACACCCAGCCGATCAGGACGAGAAGGAACGTCTGCAACTGGTAGACCAGGCGCGGCAGGCGCTGGAAGAAGCCGCCCGCCAGACGGTCCACGATGAGCAGCGCGCCGTGGTAGGCGCCCCAGATGATGAACGTCCAGTTGGCGCCGTGCCATAACCCACCGAGCAGCATCGTGATGAGCAGATTGACGTAGGTCCGGAACGTGCCCTTGCGGTTGCCGCCCAGCGCGATGTAGAGGTAGTCGCGCAGCCAGGACGACAGGCTGATGTGCCAGCGGCGCCAGAAGTCCGTGATCCCAGCAGCCCGGTAGGGCGCGTTGAAGTTTTGCGGGATCCGCAGTCCGAACAGGTAGCCGAGCCCCACGGCCATGTCGGAGTAGCCGCTGAAATCGAAATACAACTGGCAGGCGTAACCCAGCGCGGCGACCCACGACTCGACGAATCCCATAGTCGCGTGCGAGGCCAGCATCGGATTGACCAGCGCCGCGATCCGGTCCGCGATCACTACCTTTTTGATCATGCCGGCCACGAAGAACCCGATGCCCAGGGCGGTCCAGTCCTCCCGCGGAGGGCCGTCGATCTTCTCAAGGTCCTCTTCGATCTGCCGGAACCGGACGATCGGGCCCGCCACCAGCTGCGAGAACAGGTTGACGTAGGTGAGGTACTCCCAGAGATTGCGCGTCGCCTTGACGACCCCTCTCTGGACGTCGATGACATAAGAGATGGTGTGGAACGTGTAGAAACTGATACCGACCGGAAGCACCACGTTCACCAGCGGCAGGGGAGTGCCCGGCGCCACCGCCAGAATGTTGGACGCGAAGAAGTTGTAATACTTGAAAAATCCGAGCAGCGTGAGGTCCACCGTGATGGCGGCGATCATCCAGCGGCGGCCTTCCGCTTTGGTCGCCGACCGGTCGATGGCGATGCCGGTGAAATAGCTGACGAGGCTCGAAAACAGCAGCAGGAAGCAGAAGCGCCAGTCCCACCACCCGTAGAACACATAGCCAGCCGCGGCCAGCAGAACGTACCGCGCCTCTTTCGAGTGGAACGACCAGAACAGAACGTAGACCACCGGCAGGAAGGCGAGAAGGAAAATGTCGGAGTTAAAAACCATGTCGACTCACCGTCCCTCAGAGTCCCTTGCCCGCCATGTGGGCGAGGATCTTCCTGCCGTCCGCCGGATGGTAGTGGATGGCGTCATACCAGCGGGCCGGATCTCCGCCATAAAGAGAGATGTCGGTCAGGTCGTCCACCCGGACTCCGAACCGCTCCCGCAGCCCCAGCAGATATCCGATCGAGCGGCGGTAGTTGGCCTCGACCACCGGGTCAGCCCGAAAGGCCGCCATCACGTCCGGATGTAATGGCGCGATCCAGAGCGTGATCGTCCTGCCATCCCGGCGCACCTCCTCGATCAGCGTCTCCAGGTATTTCATGCGCTCGGGAGCCAGCTTGTCAATGCCGCGGTACTGGTCCATCGCGAAACCCACCAGTTCGCGAATGGACGCGGCATGGTCGTACGATCCTTCTTTGATCCTCCGCTCCCGCTCCAGGTAGCGCACATGTCCATCCGGCGCCACCTCCACCGAGTCGCGGGTCTTGTTGAACAGGCCCCTTACGGAACGGATCATCTCCGCCACCGCCTCCGTCCGCAGGGTCCGCTTGTAGAGGCCGAGCCAGTGCAGGGTGGCCGCCACGGGACTGCCCTGCGTCTGCTCGAGGTGCGAAACGAGAGTGAAGTTTGCCGCGAAGTCGGCCGTCCGGTCGTCCCGCGGATCGAGGGCAAGGGGATCGATCCCGACTACGACATGTTTCAACGCGGGACTCTTGGTCCGGTACACCCGGTAGAAGGCAAGGTAATCCTCCGCCTGTCCGGCGAAAACGGCGGAGTTGAAAAACCGCCCCCCGATCGCCTTGTCCAGCACCGCGGGTTCGAGGACCGCCGACCGGCTCGACCCAAGCAGGATTCCCGTCACCGGCTGCTGCTGGTTGTACCGGTCAAAGGCGTCCAGCTTGCCCTGCCGGATCTTGGTGACCACGGCCGGAAACCACCGCCCGAAGAAATCGCGACGAGGGTCGATAATGCTGTAAACAAGCCAGTAGGCGCCCACAAAGAACGCCAGCCAACCCAGAAACGCCCGCAAGAACTGAAACTGACGCACGGGCGATGCGTCAAGCGCTGAGTTCATTCTCCCCTCTTTGGTTCCAGGCGGCTGACTACCCTCGTTGCGCAACACCGCAATCACGGGGTTCCTCCACCACCATTACTCCTCGCAGAACCGTTTGCCGGCAAAGGCTGTCCTCCTCCAAGCACCCATCGGTTTGCTTACGACCCAGTATAGCCGCCCTTTTCCGTCCCCGGCAGAAACCAAGGTTCCGTTTTGAACCGGAGCGCTGGGGCTATACTTGCGGGTAATGCTGCAAATATTAACGGCTTCTCAGCCGTTTGACGCGATCGTGGTAGGCTCGGGCGCAACCGGAGGTTGGGCGGCCAAGTGCCTCACAGAGGCAGGCATGCGGGTGGCGATGATCGAAGCCGGTCCCCGGCTGTCCGTCAAGGACTACACCGAGCACATGCAGAGCTGGCAGCTGCCCTACCTCGGGCTGTCGCCGCGCATTTTCGAGGACCGCCCCATCCAGGGACTCTGCTATGCCTGCACCGAGTATAACTACAAGTGGTTTGTCAGCGATACCGAGAACCCGTACACACAGGTGAAGCCCTTCCATTGGATCCGGCAGCGTGTGCTCGGCGGCCGGTCGAACAGTTGGGGCCGTCAAAGCTACCGCATGAGCGACCTCGACTTCAAGGCGGCGTCCCATGACGGATATGGCGATGACTGGCCGATTTCCTACGCCGACCTGGTTCCCTACTACGAGCAGGTGGAGCGCTACGTGGGCATCAGCGGATCGGCGGAAGGGTTGCCGCAACTGCCCGACAGCATCTTTCTCCCGCCGATGGAGATGACCTGCGGTGAGCGCATCCTCCGCAAGGCGGCCCGGGAAAAGTTCGGCCGCATCGTCACCATCGGGCGCACGGCAATCCTGACCCGGAACCACAACGGCCGTCAGGCGTGCCACTACTGCGGACCCTGCGAGCGGGGCTGCTCCACCCGGTCGTATTTCAACAGCACTTACACGACGGTCGCCGACGCGATGGCCACGGGCCGGCTGACCCTGCTGACCGACGCCGTGGCGGCACGCCTCCACGTCAAGGACGGAAGGGCGGCCGCGCTCACCTACATCGACCGTGTGTCGCGCCAGGCGCGCCAGGTGAAGGCGAAGATCATGGTGCTCTGCGCCTCCACGCTCGAGTCGACGCGCCTGCTCCTCAATTCCGGCATCGGCGGTGAAAGCGGCGTTCTCGGGCATTACCTGATGGATCACATCTTCCAGGGAGGGGCCTCCGGCCAGATGCCTCATCTCGAGACGAAGCCATGGGCGGGAATGCCCAGGCGGCCGAACGGAATCTACATCCCGCGTTTTCGGAATGTAAAAGAGAAGTCGACGAAGGGCTTCATTCGCGGCTACGGCTACCAGGGCGGATCGTCCGCTTCGTTCGATTTCGGCGCCGCCGGCTTTGGCGCCGGATATAAAGAGGCCGTCCGCCGGGGCCGCACATCGATTTCGATCAACCTCTGGGGCGAGTGCCTGGCGCGGAAGGAGAATTACGTCGAGATCGACAAGGATCGCGTGGACGCATGGGGCATTCCCGTCCTGCGGATCAACGCCGCATGGAGCGATAACGAAAAAGCCCTCTGGCAGGATGGCCGCGAACAGGCGGCCGAAATGCTCACCGCCGCCGGCGCCCGCGACGTCCGGATGACCGGCCAGTACTCGGTTCCCGGCTTCTGCATCCACGAAACCGGAACCGCCCGCATGGGAAACAACCCCAAAACCAGCGTCGTGAACAAGTACTGCCAGGTCCACGATACGCCCAATGTCTTCGTGACGGACGGGGCCTGCTGGGTCTCGAGCGGCTGCCAGAATCCCACGCTTACGATGATGGCCTTGACAGTCCGCGCCTGTGACTATATCGTCCGCGAGTACGCCAGGAAATCCGCCTGAACCGGCAGACGGATCCTACCGCATGAACCGCCGGATGCCCAACGCCATCAGCAAACCAAACACCAGGTAGACGCCCGAGTTCGCGCTGATGCAGGCGCTCATGCCCCAGTGCAGCGACGCGGCCGCGATCGCCACCGGGGCCGCCGCGCCTCCCAGCCAGCCCATCGCGTTCATGAATCCCACCGCGGTGGCGCGCCGCTCCACCGGAACCACGTCATACAACGACGCCCAGATGTTGGCGTCGTAGAATCCCTTGAAGTAGCCAAAACCGGCCATCGCGGCCACCAGCACCGGCACTGAAAGCGTCCACCCGGTGAGGAAGATGAAGGGCACGCCGCAAAACAGCCCGAGCATCTGGGTGATCATTCTCCCTCCCCGATGCCTGCGGGCGAGCCGGTCCGCCAGGACTCCCCCCGAAAGCACGCCCAGCACCGACGCGATCTGAAGGTACACCGTCGCGCTCAGCCCCGCCATCGAAAGGCTCATCTCGAACTTCCGATACAGAAACGAAGGCATCCAGGTCAGGAAGATCATCGCCACAAAGTTGGCGCCGACAAAGACGGCCACCAGGATCCAAAACATCGGATGGGCGAAGACTTCTTTCAACTCGGCCCACACGCCCCTGCCCACCGTCAGCGCCGTGTGTGAATCCGGACCGTCCGCTTCCGATTGCCCCCGCACCGGCTCCCGGAGCAGAGCCAACAACAGCAGCCCCAGCAGCACGCCAAGGCTTCCAAAGAGGTAGAAACTCGACCGCCACCCGAAGTGCTGGCCCAGGTACCCCGACAGGCTGCCTCCAAGGATCGTGCCGGCGTAAACGCTCGACTGATGCAACGACATTGCGCGCGACCGGGTGTCCTTGCCGTGGTAGTCGCTGATCAGAGACATCGACGCCGGGAAGTAGAAGGCTTCGCCCAGACCCTCCAGGGCGCGGAACAGAACCAGGTGCCAGTAGCGCGTGGACACCGCCGTGGCGGCCGTCACCAGAGACCAGAAGATCAGCCCTCCGAGAATGATCGTCTTGCGGCTCAGCCTGTCTCCCACCAGTCCGGCGAACGGTCCCGCCAGTGCGTAGACGAACATGAACGAGGATCCGACCACGCCGAGTTCGATATCGGTCAGTCCCATTTCGGATTTGAGCAGCGGGAAAACCGAGAAGATCGCCTGGCGGTCTGCGTAGTTGAACAGGCAGACGAACCAGAGCATCGCCACGACCCACCACTTGTACGCACCTGCTTGCACCATCGGGTGATTATACCGTCCGGCCGGTGATTCGCCTTAGATGATCTCGCGGGAATCCGCCTAGGAGGCGCCCCGGCCGCCTGGCCGAAATACTGGAAAAGGCAGAGGGAGGATACGGATTTGACCACCAAGCGAGCTCAGGCGCTCTCCCGCATCGCCGCGTCGGTTTTCATTCTGTTCGGATTGCTGGGGTTCCTTCCCAACCCCATTGTCGGCGCGGACGGATACTTCCTGGCGAACACGCAGCACAACCTGCTCAACCTCGTGGTGGGGGCGATTCTGCTGGCCGGCTCAGGAGGAGAGAGCCGGGCGGCGATGACGCTCTTCTACATGGCCGGAATCAACGTCGCGCTCGCGATTCTGACCTACGCCCAGGTGGGATTCACCTCGTACGTCGACGTCTTCGGAGTCATCCGCCTCAACTTTCCCCATGCCTGGCTTCATGCGAGCCTGGGTGTCCTTCTCGCCGTCAGCGGGTTGCTGAACACCGCCCGGCAACAGCTGTTCTGGGACTGACGGGGCCGCCCGGCGGACTTCCCTCCCTTCTGCTGTCACGTCCCCCGTTTGAGCGACTCCAGCGGTGTGCTAAAAGGTAGCAATGAGCACATCAAAGGTTATCGCAGTCACCGGGGCCACAGGCGCCCAGGGCGGCGGGCTGGCTCGCGCCATCCTGAGGGATCCAGACGGGGGCTTCCGGGTCCGCGCGATCACGCGGGACGTCAATTCCGCCAAGGCGAAGGCCCTCGCCGAGGCCGGCGCTGAACTCGTACAGGCGAGCCTGGACGACGTCTCCAGCCTGACCAAAGCCTTCGAAGGCGCCCACGGCGCCTTCTGTGTGACCAACTTCTGGGAGCACTTCTCACCGGAGCGCGAGAAGGCGCAGGCCGGAAACCTTGCCCGCGCCGCGCACGACGCGGGAATCGCTCACGCCATCTGGTCCACGCTCGAGGATTCGCGCAAATGGGTGCCGCTCAGTGACTCCCGAATGCCGACACTGATGGAAAAGTACAAAGTCCCGCATTTCGACGCCAAAGGCGAGGCGGATCAGACTTTCCTCGACTTGGGCGTCCCGGTGACGTTCCTGCTGACGTCGTTCTACTGGGACAACTTCATTCACTTCGGAATGGGTCCGACGAAAGGCCCCGACGGCGTCTATGGCATCACGCTACCGATGGGGGACAAACCGCTGCCGGGCATCGCCGCCGAAGACATCGGCAAGTGCTGCTACGGGATCTTCCGCCGGGGCGCTGAACTGCTCGGCAAGACCGTGGGCGTGGCCGGCGAGCACCTGACCGGCGCGCAGTTGGCGGACGGCCTGTCCTCGGCGCTGGGATTTCCGGTTCGCTACAACGAGGTGACGCCCGAGGCCTACCGGGGGTTTGGATTTCCCGGCGCCGAGGATCTCGGAAACATGTTCCAGTTCAATCGCGACTTCTCGGAGATGTTCTGCGCCGCGCGGGACGTGGCTTTCTCGCGGTCGCTCAACCCGGACTTGCAGACTTTCTCGCAATGGCTGGCCGCCAACGCGGCCCGCATTCCCGTCCAGTAGCCCGCGCCGTCCTCGGCTGCCATCGCGGTCGGCCAGGCCTGCTCCGCTGTTCGCGATCAAAAGCTCAGCCGCAGCGCGAATTGCACGATCCTCGGCGTCCGCGCCGCGGTAAACTCGCCCAGCCGCGCGTTCACCTGCCGGCCCGCCGAGTCGAAGCGGGCCGACGCGTCGTAGGAGCTGAACTGCGTGTGGTTGAAGGCATTATAGAACTCGCCCCGGAACTGCACCTTGATTCCCTCCCGCACGGGAAAATTCTTGAAAAGGGCGATGTCCCAGTTGTTGATGCCCGGCCCCCGGAGATTCGACCGCGCCGCGTTGCCCAGCGTGCCCCGCGCCGGCGCGCGGACCACCTCCGTCCGGAAGTTCCGGCTGAACGTCCGTTCGCTCTTGGGAAGGTTCGGATCGTCTGTCAGAAAGATGCGCGCGCCGAGCGTCGGCGTACCGGTGAGGTCCTCTGCATTGACCAGGCTGTAGCCGAGGGCGACCGGCGCACCGCTGGTGAAACTGGCGATCCCGTTCAGCTGCCAGCCGGACAGGGCGAACCGCGCTGCGGCGGCGTTCCATCTCCTGGCGGGAATCTCCCACAACCAGTTCACTTTCAGAATGTGGGTGCGGTCGAAGCCTGCCAGCCCGTAATTCCATACGCGCGGCGAAACCAGAGTGACCACGCGGTTCTGATCCCCGTCGACGAAGTCCATCGCCTTCGACCACGTCCACGAACCGCCGAATTCGAGGTCGCGCGTGAACCGGCGGTTGACGGTCAGCTGGAGCGAGTGATAGTTCGAAGTCGCCGAGGCGTCGCGGTAGCCGATATCGTTGTAGCCGGCTACCGGGCGCAAGAAGATGTCGGGCACCGGCACACGCGGGTTTGTGGGGTCCGCGTTGCGGGGATCGAATCGCGCGCCAAGCGGAATGTCGGCCAGCCCCGATTCCCACCACAGATGACGGCCGAGCGACCCGACATAGCCCAGATCCACGACCGTCCCGTAGCCGACCTGGCGCTGCACCGAGAAACTGTAGTTCATCACGGTCGGCGCGTTCATGTCCGGATCCCAGCCGATCACCGAAGGCGGCGTCTGAAATCCCTGGGCGTTGCGGAACGTCCGCAGCGTGTCATAGTTGACCACGGGAGTCTGCACGATCGGGTACGAGTTGACGCCCAGGTACGCGTAGCCGAGGAAGCGGTTGTAGAAAACGCCGAACCCGCCGCGGAGCGCGGTCTTGCCGTCGCCAAACGGATCGAACGCAAACCCCGCCCGGGGACCGAACAGCGGGCCGGCGTTCCGGATCAGGGCGCGAGGATAGGACGGATCTTCGGCGGCGATCACCATCCCGTTGTTGGGGTCGCCCGTGTTCGGCGCGATCGCGCCGATCAGCGCCGCCGGGTAAAACTGTCCGGTGACCGGATGCCGCCCGGCCCGGACGCCGTTGTTGAGAGCGGGCCCGATCAGGCGCACGGCGCGCGACGGATCGTAACGCCCGGGCGCGAATCCGGCCAGGCGGTTGTCATCGACGAAGAACGGCGTGAACCAGTTGAACCGTATCCCGAAATCGAACGTCAGCCGCCGCGTGGCCTTCCAGTTGTCCTGAAAAAACCACTCGAGACCTCGCGCGCGGATGTTCGAAATCGGGCGTGAGGTGGCCTCCGTGTATGTGCTGAACACCCCGAGCGCCGCGTTGGCGAAGGCGTAATTGGTGTCGAGCGGATTGTTGACATTGCGGCTGAAATCGAACCGGCCGGTGAAGTTGTTCGCCCAGTAGCCGTCATACTGGCCGATTGTCTGGAAGAAGATCCCGCCCTTGAAGTTGTGGGTGCCCACGATCTTTGAGATGCTGCCGCTGAGGTCGACGTTGTCCCGGGTCAGGTTGTAGGGAAAGCGCCCGTCGTAGTTGAGCTGTCCGGCTCCGACAATGCCTCCAAAGGCGACCGACGGCAACAGATCGAGCGGATTGCCCGCCGGGTTCAGCTGCCCGGCGGTGAACCCCAGCGCCGCGCGCTGGAGCCGCTTCATGTTCTCCGGCGTCACCTGGATCGGACCGCCGTTTTCGACGAATCCGAACGTGACCTCGCTGGTCATCGTCGGCGAGAAGATGTGCTGGTGGCGGAACGACCCGACATGATTGGTCGTTTTCGTCGCGGTCGGCAACGCCGCGAAAGACGCCGTCAGTCCTCCGCCGTTGAACGAGTCGCCACGGATCCTCTGGATGCTGTAGCTGCCCGAAACGATGTCCGCGGACCGGATCAGGTAGTCGACCTTTCCGGTGATCAGTTGGGTGGGATTCGTCGACTCCCAGCGCGTCGAGTAGTTGTACTGGCCGCGCGTGATGTTGCGGTCAAGCTGGTTGGGCAAGGGAAAAAACTCGAGGAGAATCTGTCCGTTGCGGTCGATCCGGGAAGCCGGGATCACGTTGCCAGGAAAGGGCTGGCGGTTGGCGAACGGATCGACGATGTTGATCACCGCGTTGTTGACGTCGCGCGACGCCGAGAAATCGCCCCGGCGCTCGAGTTCGGTGGGCAGAGTGGAGTTCTGCAAGGCCGAAGTCGTCTTGTTGGGCCAGTACTCGTGATTCCAGAAGAAGAACAGCTTCTCGCGGTTCCGGTTGAACCGGCCGGGAAGGAAAATCGGGCCGCCAATGTTGTAGTTCCATGTGTTGAACCGGTAGCGGCCCTTCGGAAAACCGTTGAAGTTATTAAAAAAGTTGTTGGCGTTGAATTGCTCGTGGCGCTTGAAGTAGGAGCCGAGGCCATGGAAGTGGCGCGTGCCGGACTTGCTCACCATCTGGACGGTTGCGCCGGACAGCCGGCCGAACTCGGCCTGAAAGTTCGACAACATCACCTTCACTTCAGCGACCGCGTCCATGCTGACGGGCAGCAGCAGATTGGCCGCCCCGCCGGGCGCCGAGATCACCACGCCGTCCATCGTGAAGTTGTTCGTGTTGTTGCGCCCGCCGTTGACGTTGAAGTTGGACGTCGCTGTCGGGTTGTCGATATTGCCGTCCTGCGGGTCCACCACGCCGGGCAGCAGGTTGAGCAGCGCCGTGACGCTGCGCCCGCGCACCAGCAGTTCGTCGATCTGTGAACTGGTGACGGCGGCGGACTTCTCGGCGCTGACCGTCTGCACGGTCGCCCCCTGCGCCGTCACCGTGACGCGCTCCTCCACCGCGCCGATCTCCAGGACGATGTTGCCGACCGAAAGCCGCTCGGCCGCAAGCAGGTTCACCGAGCGGCGTTCGGCGACCTTGAAACCGGTCATCCGCACCTCGATCCGGTACTCGCCCGGCGCCAGCGTCCCGGCGGTGAAGTCGCCCGTCTCCGTGGTCTGCACGGTTCGCGTGGCGCGCGTGTTGACGTGTTCGAGCAGCACGTCCGCGCCGGAGATGGGCGCTCCCGAGGAATCGTGTATGGCGCCGACGATCGTTCCGGTGATGGTCTGCGCGGCGGCGGTGGCGCCGAGAAAACCGAGCGCGGTGGCGAGGCAGGCGAGGCGGCGTGGCATTCGAGCACTCCCGTAAGGTGACGGTGACGCGATTATACATGACCGCGGCCGTGAGGATTCCCTTCGGTTCCCCACCGCGCCGGGAGCCGGCGGAAACGCTACGCCCTCGACAGCGCGTCCCGGTGCGCCCACACCTTCTCGAACGCCGCGGCGTACTGTTCGATCAGGTCCGGCGCGTCTTCCCCGAACAGCGGCAGGCGGATCGCCCTCCGGTTCACCTCCGCGCAGCCGGGAAGCGACTCCGGGACCGCCGGGGCGTGATGCCACCACTTCGCCTCCCGGTACAACGTGAACTTGTGCTGCTCGGGATACGGCGCCGCGGAAACGCGCACTCCCTCCGCCTGCAGCGCCCTCACCAGCCGGTCCTTCGGGAAGCCCGCCTTCGATTCGTCGAAAAACAGGATGTTGGCGGCCCAGTGGACCCGCTCCGCGTCCGGGCGGCATCGTTGCGCCGACAACCCGGGCAGCTTCGTGATGCGGTCGTTCAGCCTCTTGACGAGCGCCCCCATCAGCCGGTTCCGCGCCGGCAGCGCCCGCAGTTGGGTTCGGGCCACGGCGGCCGCCATCGGATGGATCCGGAACTTGGGTCCGAATCCGGTGTCGTGATACTTCTTAAGCGGGCTGTCATCCGGGAATGACGCCGGCAGGTCGTAGTTGCCGAACGCCGTGGCCCGTTCGAAATGCCCGCGCTGCCTGTAGAGTCCCATGCCCCCTTCCACGGCGGGCAGCACTTTGCTCAATTGAAAGCTGAAGACGCCGATTTCGCCCCACGTGCCCATCGGTTTGCCCCGAAGCGACGCGCCCTGAGCCTGCGCCGCGTCTTCCATCACGATCAGCCCCTTCTCCCGGGCGAACGCCATAACCTCGTCCATTTCGCAGGGCAGGCCCCAGGCATGCATGGGCACGATCGCCCGGACCCGCGCGGTGGTGACTTTGCGGGCGTGCGCAAGGTCGAGGCAGGCGGTTTGCGGGTCGACGTCCACAAAGACGGGCACCAGTCCGAAAAAGCGCATCGGCGCGATCGTCGCGGAGGCCGTGTACGACGGAACCAGTACTTCGCTTCCCTCCGGAAGGTCCATCGCGAAAAAGCCCGACATCAACGCGCTGGTGCCGTTGCAGTGCGCCTTGGCGTGCGGTGCGCCGGACCACTCCCGCGTCTCCTTCTCAAGCAGCGGGATCTCCTGATAGAAGCGGTTGGATTCGATCAACTCGAAGAGAACCTTCTTCTCCTCCTGCCCGTAGCGCGGCCACCGCGTGACGGCAGCATGGCGGTCCGCCGGGATCGTGACCGCTTTCGGGCCGCCACTCAGCGCCAGCGATTCGACCTTTCCGGCTGCGAAGACGGACGCCGACGCCGCGGCCGCCGTGAACATCCTGCGATTCGTCATGACCCTTAGCGTATCGCGTTCCTTCCCGGCCGCGTCCGCTGCCGGCAAGCGCCTGTGGTCACCACCGGATCCGCGGCGGGAAAAACTCGGAGATGAGCTCGTCGTAGTAGGGCTTGAGATCCTCCAGCCGCGGCCTGGAATCGCTTTTCGAGTACAGGTCGAACGGATTGAAGCGCCGGACCCACTCGAACATCTCCCGGTCGTGTTCCGTCATCAGGTGGCCGTAGGCTCCCTCGCGGTGCGCCGGGTAGAACGAGTGGTAGCGGATGATGTACTGCGCCGGCTCCGGCAGGTAGGGCTTGGTGACGTGGTACAGGTACTCGTCGTGTCCCCAGGAGAGCATCACCCGGTCGAGCCCGCAGCCCTCCTCATAGATCCCGCACCGAGTCTGATAGGTGGGGACGTGGCGGTCCGGGTTGGCCGCGAAATACTCGTGGAAGACGATCTTGTCCGACCACGCGCATCCCACGGGAAAGGTGTCACCCACCACCGCCCACTGCTCCTCGCCGTAAAGGCAGAGAATCTTGCCCAGGTCGTGGATGAACCCGGTCAGAATCATCCACCGAGGATGCCCTGCCGCCCGGATCGCCTCGGCAGTCTGAAGATTGTGGTCGATCTGGGACAGATCCGTGTCCGGGTCGCTGTCGTCCACCAGCGTGTTCAGCTTCTCCATCGCCTCCCAGATGCCCATCTCGCCCTTGCGCAGCGGCAGGTACTCGGCGCGCTTGGACCGAACGAATTCCACCGTCTGGCGCGCGTGATTCTGCCGGTAGAAGTCCTTCACCACCGCGGGCGAGGTCTCGTCGAACACCCGGAACTCTTCCTTCTTCCGCTCCGGACGGTAGCGGCTCTGGAGGAAATCGTCCCACTGCTCCAGGCGTTCGAGGGGGCCTCCGGCATACGTTCTGCTCATAGTTTCAACGTACCACTTCGGCCGGGCCGGGACGCCCCCCTGCTATAATCTGGGTTCAACCAGGGAGGTTTTGTGAAAGGCAACGACCAGGTTATCGCCTGCCTGAACGAAGTGCTCAAAGCCGAATTGACCGCCATCAACCAGTACTTTCTGCACGCGGAAATGCTGAACAACTGGGGCTACCAGAAACTTTACGGGTACGTGCGGCGCGAATCCATCGACGAGATGAAGCACGCTGAAAAGCTCATGGAGCGGATTCTGTTTCTCGAAGGCGACCCGAACATGTCCGACATGTTCCCCCTGCGCATCGGGCGCGACGTCAAGGCGCAGTTTGAGAACGACCTCAAGCTCGAACTGGAGGCGCTCCCCCGGCTCAATACCGCCATCCAGGTGGCGGTGGCCGCCGGCGACAACGGATCGCGTGAACTGTTCGAAGACATCCTCGTCGATGAGGAGGAACACGTCGACTGGCTCGAGGCCCAGCTCCACATGATCTCCGAGATCGGCATCCAGAATTACCTGGCGCAGCAGATCCACAACGGCGAAAAGGAGGGGTAAACGCCGGGTGGCCCTGCGCGGTCTTCTGCTTGCCGCCCTCCTGCCCGCGGCCGCGCTGTGCGGTTCCCTCGACACACTGCTGGGCATCGAACGGCTGCGCCGGCTGGGAAGCGTGCTCATGATCGGCGCGCACCCGGACGACGAGGAGACGGCCGTGCTCGCCTATCTGGCTCGGGGAGGCGCTTACCGGACCGGGTACCTGTCGCTGACGCGCGGAGAGGGCGGCCAAAACCTGATCGGATCCGAACAGGGCCCCCTGCTCGGGCTCATCCGCACCCACGAACTGCTGGCGGCGCGCCGCATCGACGGCGCCTCGCAGCTGTTCACGCGGGCGATCGATTTCGGCTTCTCCCGGACCGCCGAGGAAGCCTTATCCAAATGGGGCAAGGAAGAAGTGCTCGGAGACGTCGTCCTGGCGATCCGGAGGTTCCGCCCCGACGTCGTCCTGCTTGTTTTTTCCGGCACACCCAGCGACGGCCACGGCCAGCACCAGGCGTCCGCAATCCTCGGCAAGGAGGCGTTTCAGGCCGCTGCGGACCCCCGGCGCTTCCCCGAACAGATCAAGTTCGTCGAACCCTGGCGGGCGCGGCGCCTCTACCGCTGCTGGCACTCGCTGGCCCCGGGCGCCTCCCGGACGATCCAGACAGCCCCGGACCGCCTCCTCATCGACACCGGACGCTATGAGCCCCGCCTGGGATACTCGTTCGCTGAACTGGGCGCGCTCAGCCGCAGCATCCACCGCTCGCAGGCCATGGGGACAGCCCTCCGCAAAGGCTCGGCGCCCGTGGCGCTCACCTGGGTGGCGGGAGATCGCGCCGTCGGCGACCTGTTCGACGGAATTGACACGACATGGCGCCGCCTTCCCGGTGGCGAGGCGGTCGAAGCCGCCCTGAACGCGGCCGCGGCAGCGTTCCGGCTCGACGCTCCCGAACGCGCGATCCCCTCTCTTCTCGACGCCCGCCTCCGGATCGCGGCGATCCCCGACCCCTGGGCGCAGATCAAGAAACGCGAACTCGAGAACGTGATTCTCAGCGCCGCGGGAATCTGGCTCGACGCCTCCTCCGTCCAACCGATGGTCCATCCGGGAGGCCGCGTCAACGTCAAGGTCACCGCGGTCAACCGGTCGGCGGCGGAGGTTTCGCTGACCGGATTTCAGATGGAGTCCGCCGCCGGGGTCGAGGACCGAAGCGTTCCCATCGGCCAGTTGAGGCCGAACCGCCCCCTTGATTGGACCGTGGAAGAGGTCTTGCCGCCCGGCCAGCCATTCACGCAGCCTTACTGGATGCGTGAGCCCGTGTCGGGACTGCTCTACTCCATGCCGGACCTGGCCTGGCGCGGCGCACCGGATCAGCCCGCCGCGCTTCAGGCGCGATTCCGACTGCGGTTCGGCAACCAGGAGATCGAAACGGTCCGGCCGGTCGAACACCGCTTCCTCGATCCGGTTCGCGGCGATCGGACTCGGCCCCTCGCCGTCGCGCCGCCCCTGAGCTTGGATTTTGAAGAAAGCTCGATCCTGTTTCCTTCGTCCGCGCCAAAGCGGGTCCAGGTGCGGCTGCGGGCCAACCAGGCGGGACGGAGCGGCGTTGTCCGCCTGGAGGCGCCGCCCGGATGGACCGTTGTTCCGCCATCCCGCGAGTTCCGTCTCGACGGTGGGGGCGAGACAGCGGTCGTGCCTTTCGATGTCACTCCCGGTCCCGGAAGGGGCGAACTGGCGGCGCGGGCGGAGACGGCGGAAGGCGTCTTCCGTCACGGCATGGTGACGCTCGACTATGAACACATCCCGGCCGCCACCGTGTTCCAAGAGGCGAAGGTCGCCGTGGTCCGCGCCGATGTCACCGTGCTCGCCAAGACGGCCGGCTACGTATCCGGCGCCGGCGACCGTGTTCCCGAGGCGCTGCGCCAACTCGGGGTCGCCGTCGCCGTGTTGGGCCCCGGCGAACTGGCGGCCGCGGACTTGTCGAAATACGACGCTATCGTGACCGGCGTCCGCGCCTTCAACGTCCGCAAGGATCTCGAAGCCCATGCCCACAGGCTGTTCGAATACGTGGCCCGCGGTGGAACGTTGATCGTGCAGTACAACACCGTCAACTCCGCTTCCCTGCCCGCGCTGGCGAAGGCGGCCCCGTACCGCATCGAGTTCGGCGCCGGCCGCGTGACCGTCGAGGACGCCCCTATGACGCCCGTCAACCCCGGCCATGTCCTTCTCCAGGCTCCCAACCGGATCGGGCCCCAGGACTACGAAGGATGGGTCCAGGAACGCGGGCTCTACTTCGCCACTTCATGGGATCCCCGCTACGAGCCTCTCTGGGAGACGGGCGACCCCGGCCAGAGCAGGCTGCGCGGCGCCACGCTGTACGCCCGCCACGGCAGGGGCGTCTACATTTTCACCGCTCTGTCGTGGTTCCGCCAACTGCCGGCAGGCGTGCCCGGAGCGGCCCGCATCTTCGCAAACCTGCTCAGTGCGGGTAAACTGGCACAATGATCCAACGCGATCCGGCCGAGGAACCGCCTCCCCTTGCCGCTTCCTGGGGGCGCCTGTATTCCGCGGTGGCCTGTTACCTGGCCGCGCTGATCGCGCTGTTCTGGCTGTTCACGCGGACGTACTCGCGATGAGACCCCTCGACTGGTGGGTCCTCGGCGCGTCGCTCGTCTTCATCGTCGCCTACGGACTGTGGAAATCCCGCCGCAATGCGACCGTCAACGAGTATCTCCTCGCCGGCAAGACGATGCCCTGGTATGCCATGGCTCTGTCCATCATGGCCACCCAGGCCAGCGCCATCACCTTCATTTCGACCACCGGCCAGGCCTACATCGACGGCATGCGGTTCGTGCAGTTCTATTTCGGACTCCCTCTGGCGATGATCCTGCTGTGCGTCACCGCCGTGCCGATCTTCCACCGGGCGAATGTGTACACCGCCTACGAGTACCTCGAGACCCGATTCGACGCCAAGACGCGGCTCCTGGTCAGCATTGTCTTTCTCATTTCCCGCGGCCTGGCCGTCGGCGTGGCCCTCTACGCGCCTGCCATCGTGCTGACGGTGATCTTCGGATGGCCCGACTCCTGGACCACGGCGCTCATGGGAACCCTGGTGGTCGCTTACACAACCTTGGGCGGCGTGAAAGCGGTCACCTGGACCGACTTTCAGCAGATGCTGATCATGTTCGTCGGTCTCTTCGTCGCTCTCGGAATGGCGATCGCGAAGCTGCCGGACGATGTCGGACTGGGCGGTGCCCTGAGCATCGCGGGTGCGGCGGGACGGCTGAACGCCGTCGTGACCCGCTTCGACTGGAACGATCAGTACAACATCTGGAACGGGCTGTTCGGCGGGATGTTCCTCATGCTCGCCTACTTCGGCACGGACCAGTCACAGGTGCAGCGCTACCTGACCGGCAAGTCCGTCGCCCAGAGCCGGCTGAGCCTTCTGTTCAACGCCGTCGCGAAGGTTCCGATGCAGTTCTTCATTCTCCTCATCGGGGCGATGGTGTTCGTCTTCTATACCTTCGAACGTCCTCCGGTATCGTTCAACCCCTCGCAGGAAGCGAAGATCTCCGCCGCTGCGGTCGAGGAGTACGACCGGCTCTTTCGCGAGCGGCGGGAAGCGGCGCGAGGCCTGCTGGCCGGCGCCGTGCCCCCTGAGGGCCTGCGCGAGGCCAACCGCCGTCTGGAAACGTTCCGCCGCGACGCCGGCGCGGCCAACGACGCCAACTACGTTTTTCTCACCTTCGTGACGCAACAACTCCCGGCCGGCGCCGTCGGCCTGATCATGGCGGCCATCTTCGCGGCGGCGATGTCCACCATCTCGGCGGAAATCAACTCCCTGGCGACCGTGTCCGTCGTCGATGTCTACCGCCGATTCGTCAAGCCGGGCGCCACCGACCGGCACTACCTGAACGCCTCCCGCGCCGCAACAGTCTTCTGGGGCTTGTACGCCATCGCGACGGCCGGATTCGGGCGCAATCTCGATTCGCTTATCGTCGCCGTCAACAAGCTTGGATCATATTTCTACGGCGGCCTGCTCGGCGTGTTCATCCTCGCGTTCTACTTTCCGCGGACCGGCGGCACGGCCGCATTTTTGGCGGTGCTTGCGGGCGAAGCGGCCATCTTCGCCGCCGCGTGGTTCACGGGGGTTTCCTTTCTCTGGTACAACGTGATCGGCGCCGTCGTCGTGGTGGTCACGGGCGCCGCACTCGCCAGGCTGTTTGAAAAGCCGGCCTGACCCTGCGATCGTTTCGTCACTCCCGGCCCGTGCCGATGCGGTCCACGGGTATGGCCTTGAACCCCATCTTCCATGCCGGAGACTCGGGGCGCAGCCGGAAGTCTCCCTCCGCCTCGTTGACGAACAGAGGATCGATGTCCACCAGATTCTCTTCCATCTCGATTTTCACCCCGCGGGCCCGCTCAGCGATGTTCATCCACCTGCCGCGCACGCAGATGTTCCGAAACACGCGGTTCCCCTCCGGGGGCACGCCCTGCCGCGAATCCATGTACGGCCGGATCGCCACAAGCGGCGGATACCTCAGAATGTACGGCGGATCGAGATAGCGGACCTTCTCGAGCCGCTCGCGCATCGTCGAGTACACCATGTTCCGCCACACCGGCCGCGGGTCGAGGCCGCGCGCGTCCAGGTGTACGGCCGGGTCGCAGTCGACGAAGATGTTGTTTTCCACCGTGTGGTCCCGGCCCCCGCCCATGAACACCGCGCGCGACGTCTTGTAAAAAATGTTGCCGTACACGGTCGCTCCGCTGGCGCAGTCATCCAGGTACACCGCCATCGAACCCATGCCGTAGCCGCCGTTGTGGTGGAAATAGTTGTGCCGCACGACCACTCCGCGCTCGGTATAGTCTCGGCCCATGTAGAACGCTCCGACGTCCCCCGTCTCAGCGGCCATGTGATGGATATCGTTGTACTCGATGAGGTGGTCGTTGCCGGTGAGAATCACGGCCGAATGGGGACCATGATGAATGTGGTTGTGCGCCACCGTGTGCCCGACGCCCTCCAGTTGCACCGCCGGATTGTAGGTGCGCGACCACTCGCCGATATCGTGAATGTGGTTCCCGGTGGCGGAGTGGCGGCCCGGCGTCAGCGTAGCGCGGTCCCCGCCGGACAGCCGGATGCCGGCGTCGCCGGTGTGGTAGATGTGCGAGTCCCTCACGGCGTGCGACGTTCCGCCGGAGACTACAACCGCGTGATTGCCCACGTTGCGGATGGTCAAGCCCGACAGCCTCACCTTCGTCCCGCCGTTGATCTCGACGGCCGTGGACCGCGTCGCCTCAAGCGTGAGCCCTTCGATCGTCACGCCGCGCGCCCCGTCGATCCGGATCAGCGGCGCTTCGAGTTCCGAGATCAGCAGTTCCCCCGAGACCAGCGGAGCGGGCGGCCAGAAGTAGAGCTTGCCCGCCGCCGCGTCCACGAAGTACTCTCCGGGCGCCGTCAGCTCCTCGATCGCGTTCAGGATGTAGAAACGCTGTCCCGAACGGAATCCGTAGAGCCCGTACGGGGCGGCCGTCTTCACGATGCCCTTGTCACGATCGAAAAACGAGATGGCCTCGTAGCTGTTGGCCCAGTCCCAGGACCAGTATCCGTGGACCCACACGTTCGCGTAGGACCGCCACACGGCGGGCTTGTCGCCTGTGAACGAAAACCCGTACTCGAGCCGCCCATGCCGGCGTCCGTGCTCGTCGTCGGGCGGGTCAGGATCGCCCGGCGCCGCGATTCGCGCGAAGCCGCTGTCCGGCCACCGGGCCACCGTCATGCGCCGGCCCTGGAAGAACAGTTCCGCGTGCGCCGGCGCGGTGGGCCGGGAGAATCCTCGCGACACGAATTTCCCAAAGTTGGTCAGCCCCGCCGCGCGAAGATCCCACACGACGATGCTGCCCTTGTGAACCCTCGCCGCCGACGCGGACAGCTTCACGCCTCCCAGCAGCCTGGCCGGGCCGCGCCAGGTCACAAAGCTGTCCGCTGTCCCCAACTCGAGGGGCGCGGTCAGCCGGTAGTCTCCGGCCGCCAGTTCGATCGTGACCGGCTTCGCCATGCGCCGGGCCGCGTCACGGGCCCGGGGCAGGCTCCGAAACGGCCGTGCGGACGACCCGTCGCCCTCGCCCACGCCGAGCGGCGAAACGTGCACCACGGAGGCGAGCGCGAGGACTCCGGTCAGAACAGGCATACCCGAAGAGGATAACACCCGGCGCCCAAAACGCCCGGGCCGTCAGCCCGCCCGTTCCTCCAGGATCCGCCGCGCGGAACGGAACACGGTTCGGAACATCCCTTCCGTCAGCCTTCCCGTCGACGTGTTCTGCCGGCTCGGATGATAGGAGGCGATCAGCGTCAGCCCCTGTTCCAGCCGGTGCGTCCTTCCGTGGCCGAATACGAACGACGACGGCGGCGAGGCGATGCCGCCCCGGTCCCGCAGAATGCCCAGGAAGGTGTCGAAGGCGATGCGTCCAAGAGCCACTACCACGCGTACCCTCGGAAGCAGATCCAGTTCGCGCTCGAGAAAGGGCCGGCAAGCCGCGCGCTCTCCGGGCAGCGGTTTGTTGTCCGGCGGCGCGCATCGGACCGGTGCGGCGATGTAGGCGTCGGCCAGCTTCAAACCGTCCCCGCGCGACACGGAATGGGGCTGAGAGGCGAACCCGGTGGCGTGCAGCACGCGGTAGAGCAGGTCGCCCGATGAGTCGCCGGTGAACATGCGGCCCGTGCGATTGGCGCCGTGCGCGCCCGGCGCCAGCCCGATGATGAGCAGTCGCGCGTTCGGGTCGCCGAAGGACGGAACGGGGAGTCCCCAATAGTCCTGGTCGCGGTAGGCGCGCCGCTTGTCCCGCGCCACCTGCTCGCAATGCGAGCGCAGGCGCGGACACCGCCGGCATGCGATGATCTCCGCCTGTAACTTCTCCAGTTCCTCGGGAAACATCCGCCTGCGCGCGTCCGACAGAAAAGAGTAACATGAACGAGTATGAAACGGCGACAATTCGTTGCGGCCGCGGCCGCCACTCCCCTGGTTGCCAACACCAACGGCAGGCTGGCGATTTTGGGCGGTGAGCCCGTCCGGAAAACCAGGTTCCCTTCTTGGCCGAAGTTCGACGCGACTGACGAGACGGGCCTGCTTGAGACCCTTCGCAGCGGCAAGTGGAACCGTCTCAACGGCGACCGAGTGGCGAAGTTCGAAAGGGCCTACGCCGAGTTGACCGGCGCCCGGCACGTCCTCGCCACGGCCAACGGCACCAGCGCGCTTTTCACGTCTCTCAATGCCCTGGGGGTGGGCCCCGGAGACGAAGTCATCGTGCCGCCCTACACCTTTGTCGCCACCATCAACGTGGTCCTGCTCAACTACGCCCTGCCGGTCTTCGTCGACACCGACATCGAGACGTTTCAGATGGACGCGCGCAAGGTTCCCTCGCGCATCACGGACCGCACCGCCGCGATCATACCGGTCCATATGGCCGGCGGCGCCGCCAATCTCGACCTGATTCTCGAGGCGGCGCGCCAGCGCAACGTTCCAGTGGTCGAGGACGCCTGCCAGGCGCATCTCGGCGAGTGGCGCGGACGGAAGCTTGGAACCTGGGGCGCCGCCGGATGCTTCAGCTTTCAGGCCTCAAAGAACCTCAATGCGGGCGAGGGCGGCGCGATCACCACGAATGACCAGGGCCTCTACGAGCGGGCCTACGCCTTCCACACCAATGGCCGGGCTTGGAAGCCCCGGCCCGGGTTCGACTACTCCTCCGGCGGCGCCAATCTCCGGCTGACCGAGTTTCAGGGCGCCATCCTCAACGCCCAGATGACCCGCCTGGAAGCACAGTCGAAGCAGCGGGACGACAACGCCGCCTACCTCACCAGCCTGCTCGAGAAGATTCCCGGCATCAAGCCGGTGCGCAACTACGCCGGCTGCACGCGAAGCGCCTGGCACCTCTACATGTTCCGTTACGACAAGGACGCCTTCGCCGGGGCCGACCGCAGCCGGTTCCTCAAGGCGTTGAGCGCCGAAGGGATCCCCGCGTCGTCCGGGTACACGCCGCTCAACAAACAGGCCTTCCTCCGCGAAACGATCCAGTCAAAGGGCTACCGGCGCATCTTCCCGGAGAAGACCCTCAACGAATGGATGGAGCGCAACGAGTGCCCGGTCAACGACCGGCTCTGCTCACAGGCCGTGTGGTTCACCCAGACCATGTTGCTCGGCACCCGGTCCGACATGGACCAGATCGCCGAAGCCATCCGCAAGATCCAGGCCCAGGCCGGGGAGCTCGGCAAGGTTTGATTCAGGCGGTGCTCTACGGCGCGGGAGACCTGCGCCTCGAACAGCGGCCACTGGACCCGTCCGCGCTTCAGCCCGGGGAAGTGTACGTCGAAACCGAGGTCTCCGCCTTCTCCACCGGGACCGATCTTGGCAACTACGAGGGCCGGTCGACGGAAGTCCCCGGCGCTCCGCCCTATCCGCGCTGGGTAGGGTACTCGAACGTCGGCGTGGTGAAGGCCGTGGGAGCCGGCGCCGCGGTGGAGCCGGGCACGCGCGTCTTCGCGGGTAAACCGCATCAGTCGGCTTACATCGCCGGTCCGGGCGACATGCTCGTTCCGGTTCCCGAAGGCGTTTCCCCGGAACAGGCCTCGCTGAGCTACCTCACGCATCTCGGAGTGGCCGCGCTCCGCCACGTGCGCTACGAACCGGGCGAAAGCGTCGCCGTCGTAGGCCTGGGTGTGATCGGACTGGCGACGGCCGCCATCGCGCGTTCGATGGGAGCGCAGGTCTGGGCGGTCGCCAACTCGGAACGGCGCGCCGAGGCCGCCGCCCGCGTGGGAGCACATCGCACGGTGGTGGTCGGGCGCGACCCGCTGCCCTCCGGCATTGACGTCGTCGTGCTGACGGCCAACACCTGGAGCGCGTGGCGCAATTCGATGGAGATGGCGCGCTTGCTCGGCCGCGTGGCCGTGCTCGGCTTTCCCGGACGCGCCCAGCAGCCGCCGGACTTCAACCCCCTCGATCCGAAGTGGCTCTACGGAAAGCAGCTCACCATCACGGGATCCGGCCTGGCTTCGCGCCTGGAATGTCCGCCTTCCGACATCCGCTTCAACGTGAGGCGCGGCCTCGAGTTCGTGCTCGCCCAGATGGCCTCCGGCGCGATCCACCTCGAACCTGTCATCACCCACCGTTTCCCCGCGCTGCGCATGAAGGAGGCGTACGATCTCGCCGCGTCGCACTCGAAGGAACTGATGGGCGCCGTGTTCGACTGGCGCGGAGTCGAGGCGTGAGGCGCCGACCGTTCGGCCGTACCGGCTTCACCGTTTCCGAGATCGCGCTCGGCACGGTGGAGATCGGCCTTGACTACGGCATTCCCGGCTCCGACGGCTTCGCGCGTCCGTCCGCGGCCGAAGCGGAACGCCTGCTTCACTTCGCGCTCGACGCCGGCGTCAACTTCATCGACACCGCCCGCGCGTACGGGGAAGCCGAAACGATCATCGGCCGCGCGATCGGATCCCGGCGCAGCGAGTTTGTGCTCTGTTCCAAGGTGCAGCCGGCCGCCCCGGCGGCCGTGGCGGCCTCGGTCGAGGAGAGCCTGCGCCAATTGCGGACCGACGCCCTCGACATCCTCCTGGTCCACTCGAGTTCGATCCAGCCGGACACGGGCTTTGAAATCGTCCCCGTGATGCGGGATCTCCAGGCGCAGGGAAAAGTGCGGTCGATCGGCGCCAGCGTCTATGGCGAGGCCGCCGCCTTGGCGGCCATCAACAGCGGCCTGTTCGACTGCATCCAGGTCGCCTACAGCGTGCTCGACCGCCGGATTGAAGCCGGGGCCATCGCCGCCGCCCGGCGCCACAACGTCGGCATCATGGCGCGCTCCGTGCTCCTCAAGGGTGCGCTGACTCACCGCGTGGACCTCCTGCCCGCCGCGCTCGATCCGTTGAAGCAGGCCGTCGCCGAAAGGCGCGCGATCGCCGCCGGAGAGGTCGGGAGCCTCCCCGAACTGGCCTACCGCTACGTCCTCAGCGGCGATCTTCCGGAGACCGCCCTGGTCGGAACCTCGCGTATCGAGGAACTCCACCAGGCGATCCTCTTCGCCCGGAAAGGTCCGTTGCCTGAGGCGGTCCTGGAGCGCATCCGCGCCCTCCCCATCCCCGCGCCGGAGCTGTTGAACCCCGGACTCTGGCCGCAGTAAACCCTCCGGCGGCGCCGCCGGAAAACATGCGAACATAGGCGGCTATGGCGGAACAGAACTATCTGAACCACACGCGACGCGTCCCGGGTTTTCTGATCCTGGGCGCCGTCGTCATGCTCACCTTCCTCGGCGCCTGCGTAAACCTGTACCACTCGCTCGGCAACCATGACCGGCTCTACAGCGCCTCCCTGCTCGTCGTTCTCTCCGCGTGCACCTTCGTCACCGGGTGGTATGCGCGCGTCTTCGCCCTCAAAGCCCAGGACCGGGCCATACGGGCCGAGGAGAACCTGCGCCACTATGTCCTGACGGGCAAACTGCTCGATGCGCGGCTCACACCGCTCCAGATCGTCGCCCTGCGCTTCGCCTCCGACGCCGAGTTCGCCGAACTGGCGCGCGCCGCCGCGGAAAAGGGCGTTCCCCCGGACGAAATCAAGCGGTCCGTCAAAAACTGGCGCGCGGATACGTATCGGGTCTGAAGGAAGCCAGCGGCCGCTTCTGCCGGCCCGCTCCGTCGAAGTTGTCCGGCGCGAGCCACTGTTCGAACGCGGCCTTGCACGCCGGCCAGTCCGAATCGATCATCGAATACCAGGCCGTATCCCGGCTGTGGCCCTTGACGATCATGTGCTGGCGGAACAATCCTTCGAATTGGAACCCAAGCCGCAGCGCCGCGCGGCGCGACCCCTCGTGCAGCGCGTTGCACTTCCACTCGTAGCGGCGGTAGCCGAGCGTCTCAAACGCGTGCCGGGCCATCAGGTACATGGCTTCCGTCGCTCCCGGCCGGCGCTGGAGCGCGGGAGCAAACAGGATGTGTCCCACTTCGATCACCCGGTTGGCCGGATCGATCCGCATATAGGCCGCGCAGCCGACGGGCTCGCCGGAGGCCCGGTCGAGAATCGTGAAGAACAGCGGATCGTCGGAGGACTCGCGTTCCTTCCACACCGCGGTAAAGGCCGCCAGATCCGCGAACGGCCCTGTGGAAAGATACGTCCAGAGATCCTCGTTCCCGGGTCCGGAGGTGCTGGCGTGCAGCGCGGCCGAGTGCGCCGAGGCGTCGAGCGGAACCAGCGTTACAAGCCGGCCGGTCAGCGTGACCCGCGACGGCCGCGGCGCGGGCGTGGCGTCAACTTTCGGTCCAAGTGGTTTCATAAAAACTCAGGCAATTGTCGCCCTGTCGGACGGTCCGCCGCCGGCGCAGGTTCCCGTAAGCTTCGCCAGGACTGTGGTGCTTGGAATGCTGCGCGATCACCACCGGATGCCCGCTCCGCTCCCCCAGGATGGCCAGCGCGGCCTCGTACTCGCGGGCCGCCTCGTACGGCGGGTCGAGGAAGTAGATGCCGGCCTCGATGCCCCGAAGGTAGGTGGTCACTCCTCCCCGAATCACGCGCGCCCGCGCCGCCAGGCCGAAGCTGGCAAGGTTGGATTCGATCACGCGCGCGCAGGCCGGGTTGCGCTCGATGAACACCGCGCGGCTTGCCCCCCGGCTCAACGCCTCGATGCCCACCGCGCCGCAGCCGGCGTAGCAATCGGCGAACACGACCCCTTCGATCCGCGGCGCCAGGATATTGAACAGGCTCTCGCGGAGCCGGTCCGGCGTCGGCCGCGCCTCCAGTCCTGGCGGCGAAATCAGCCTCCGGCTGCGGAACTCCCCGGCGATCACGCGCATGGTTATCCGACCTGTACCAGGGCGAAACGCCGCTGCCAGTGGGTCCGTATGTACTCCGCCGCGCGCCGGATCTCCTCCTGCGCCGCCGCGTTGGCGATCAGGCCCATCGCTTCGCTCCGCGCGATCTCCAGGATGTCGCGGTCGCGGACGATGTTGGCGATCCGCAACGCCGGCATGCCCGACTGCCGCGTCCCGAAGAATTCCCCCGGCCCGCGCAGCTTCAAATCCATCTCCGCGATGAAGAACCCGTCGGTCGATTCCACCATCGTCCGGATCCGTTCCTTGCTGGCATCGTTCAGTCTGCCCGTCACCAGGATGCAGTAGCTCTGGTGGCCGCCCCGGCCCACCCGTCCGCGAAGCTGGTGCAGTTGCGCCAGCCCGAACCGCTCGGCCTGTTCGATGACCATCACCGTCGCGTTCGGAACGTCCACGCCGACTTCGATCACCGTCGTCGACACCAGGATCTGAATCTCGCCCCGCTGGAAGCGCTTCATCACGGCCTCCTTGTCGGCCGTCTTCATCCTTCCGTGCAGCAACGCCACCACGAGGTCCGGAAACACGTCCCGGGAAAGATGCTCGTACATCTTCTCGGCGGCTTTCATCGCCTGCGTTTCCGACTCTTCGATCACAGGGTAGACCACGTAGACCTGCCGCCCCTGTTTCACCTGCCCGCCCACGAACGTCCACACCTGCTCCACCTGGTCTTCCGTCACGTGCCGTGTGACGACCGGACGCCGTCCGGGAGGCATCTCGTCGATCACGGACGTGTCCAGGTCCCCGTAGACCGTGAGCGCGAGCGTGCGCGGGATGGGCGTCGCCGTCATCACGAGGACGTCCGGCAGCGTTCCCTTCTCCTGGATTCGCAGGCGCTGGATCACGCCGAAGCGGTGCTGCTCGTCGACGATCGCCAGTCCCAGCCGCGCGAACTCGACGTCCTCTTCAAGCAGCGCGTGCGTGCCGATCACCATCGGAACCAGCCCAGCCTGAATCAGTTTCTTGATGCCCTGCTTCTCCTTCGGCGGCTGCGACCCGACCAGCAGCGCCGTGACGTAGCCCAGCTTCTCAAACAGCCTTCGGAACGAGAAGTGGTGCTGCGTCGCCAGGATCTCGGTCGGCGCCAGCAGGGCCACCTGGTAGCCGTTCTCGATCGCGATGACCGCCGCCTCCGCCGCCACCAGCGTCTTGCCGGATCCGACGTCGCCCTGGAGCAGCCGGTTCATCGGATGGGGCGAAGCCATGTCGGCGGCGATCTCCTTGAGCACGCGCTTCTGCGCCGCCGTCGGCTTGAACGGCAGCATGGTTTTGATCTTCTCCCGGATCCGGTCGTTGAGCGCGAACGCCACTCCCTGCATCTTCCGCGCCTTGGCGCGCTTCATCGCCAGCCCGCACTCGAGCCAGAAGAATTCCTCGAAGATCAGACGCCAGTGGGCCGGAGACCGGAACGCGTTCAGCGCCCGGATGTCCGAGCCGGGCGGCGGAAAATGCAGTTCGCGCAGGCTCTGCCAGTAGCCGGGCAGTTTCATCCGTTCCACGACCGATTCCGGCAGCGGATCCGGGACCGGATCGAGCGCCTCGAGGATCCGGTGCACCAGCACCCGGATGACGCGCGTGGTGATCTTCCCTGCCGCTTCGTAAACCGGCACCACGCGCCCGGTGTGCAGTCCCGCCTCCGGATCGTCGTCCTCCGGAATGATCTCAAACTCCGGGTGCATCATCACGAGGCCACGGCTGTAGCTGTCGTATTCCACCTTGCCGAACAGCGCCACCGTCAGCCCGGGCGCGAGAACGTTCGACAGGTATTCGCCGTTGAACCACTTACCCGTCAGCCGCGCGCCGGAATCGTCCGCGAAGAGGCACTCGAACATTCCCATCGCGCGCCGTTGCAGCCGCGACGCGCGGATCGAATGAACGCGCGCCACCACGGTGGCCATCTCGCCCGGCGCCAGTTGCGCCAGGACCTTGACGTTGGTTCGGTCTTCGTAACGGAAGGGGGCGTAGCCGAGCAGGTCTTCCACCGTGCGCAGCCCCTTCGCCTCGAAGATCTGATAGCGCGCCGGGCCCACACCCTTCACGTACATCAGCGAGGTTTGCGTGTCCACCCGAAACGACTAGTGTACAATGCGGCTGATGACACGCTTCCTCTTTCTCTTTCCTCTCGCCGCCGCGGCGTTTTCCGCCGACATCCGGCTGGGAATCATTGGCACAGACACCTCCCACGTGATCGCCTTCACGAAGACCTTCAACGATCCCGCCAGTCCGGATCATATTCCGGGCGCCCGGATCGTCGCCGCCTTCAAGGGCGGGAGCCCGGACGTCGAAAGCAGCCGTACCCGCGTCGACAGCTACGCCTCCGAACTCCAGACGAAGTGGGGCCTGGAGATCGTCCCGGAGACCCCGGCGCTCTGCGGCAAAGTCGACGCGATCCTGCTCGAAAGCGTGGATGGCCGCAAGCATCTCCCGCAGGCCAAGGAAGCGTTCCGGTGCGGCAAGCCCGTCTTCATCGACAAACCTCTGGCCTCCACATACGAGGACGCCAGGGAGATCGCCCGTCTCGCCGCGGAGCACAACGTGAAGTGGACCAGCGCGTCGAGCCTCCGCTGGGGGCAGATCGCCACCCAGATGAAGCACGCCGACGCGAAGGCGGTGATCACCTGGGGGCCGGGCCCCGAGGAGGAGCATCACTACCTCGACCTGTCCTGGTACGCCATTCATCCCGTCGAGATGCTGTTCGCCCTGATGGGTCCGGGTGTCGTCGAAGTGTCCCGCATCTCCGCCGCCGACGGCGACGTCGTCGTCGGCCGCTGGAAGGACGGCCGTCTCGGCACGGTCCGAACCGGCAAGCCCTACTCCGACTACGGAGCGCTCGTGTTTCGCGGCCGGGAAACCCTCCAGTCGAATCCGAAGATGAAGGCCGGCTACGCGCCGATGCTGCGCGAACTGGTCACGTTCTTCCGGACCGGCGTTCCCCCGGTCCCAAACGAGGAGACTCTCGAGATCTTCGCCTTCATGGACGCCGCCCAGAAAAGCAAGGAGCAGGGCGGCCGTCCGGTGCCGGTTCCCCGCTAGAGCCTCGGCGCCGCCGTTACAATAGGGAGAATGCCTGAACTGCTCGCGGGCAAAACCGCGCTCGTCCTTGGTGTCGCCAACCGCTGGAGTCTCGCCTACGCAATCGCCCAGGCCTACCGCCGCGAGGGCGCCAGCCTCATCCTGACCTATCAGAACGAGCGGCAGCAGAAAACCGTCGAGGAACTGGGCCAGGAGCTGAACGCGTCCCTCGTAACCGCCTGCGATGTGTCCCAGGACGCCGAGGTGGACCGCCTGGCGGCCGTGCTGCGGGGAAACGGAACCACTCTCGACGCCGTCGTCCACAGCATCGCCTTCGCCAACCGGGAGGATCTCTCGCGGCCCTTCCTGGAAACCTCCCGGGCCGGGTTTGCCCTGGCGCAGGATGTCAGTGCGTATTCGCTGGTGGCGGTGGCCCGGGCCACGGCTCCCCTGATGGCCGCCGGCGGGTCGATCCTCACGCTTTCTTACCTCGGCAGCGTACGCGTCGTGCAGAACTACAACGTGATGGGAGTGGCGAAAGCGGCGCTCGAGGCCTGCGTGCGGTATCTGGCCGCCGATCTGGGCCCCTCAAACATCCGTGTGAACGCTATTTCCGCGGGTCCGGTCAAGACGGCGTCGGCCCGCGGGATCAAGGATTTCTCAAAAGTGCTGGACGGCGTTTCCGCGCTGGCGCCGCTGCGCCGCAACACCGACCCAGCCGAGGTTGCCGACACCGCCGTCTTCCTCGCCTCCCACCTCGGCCGCGGCGTCACCGGCAACGTCATCTACGTCGACGCCGGTTTCCACATCATGGGCCTCTCGGCTTCCTGACGGCGCCGTAGGGCGGGCGCGGGGATTCAGCGCGGCCCGGAGACCGGCGACATGCCTTTGGCCGCTTCCAGGCGCGCCTGAGCCCGCCGGGCAGCGTTCAGAGCGCGCGCCAGGTCGACTTCACCCTTGTGGTTCAACCGGTCCATCGCGCGCTTGAGCGCCCGCTGGGCCCGCTCCACATCGATCTCGTTGGCCATCTCGGCCGCGTTGGCCAGCACCCGCACATGGTGGCCGTGGATTTCGACCCACCCGCCCTGTACCACGACCAGGTGCTTCTGCCCGTTGACGAGCGTGTAGTCGAGCTGCCCGATGCCGACCTCGCTCAGCAGCGGCGCGTGGCCGGGCAGGATTCCCAAATAGCCGTCGGCCCCGGGAATGTACGCCTCGGTCACAGCCTCGTTGATGAGCATCCGCTCGGGCGTGGCGACTTCGAGCCGGAAGGAGCTTTGCATGTCCCCGCCTACGCCTGCTTCTTGAGCCGCTCGGCGTGCTCGAGCACTTCGTCGATACCGCCCTTCATGTAGAAGGCCTGTTCGGGCACATCGTCATGCTTGCCCTGGACGATCTCCTTGAACCCGCGGATCGTATCGGCGAGTTTGACGTACTTGCCCTTGAAGCCGGTGAACTGCTCGGCGACGTGGAACGGCTGCGAGAGGAAGTTCTGGATCTTGCGCGCGCGCGACACAGTCAGCCGGTCGTCCTCGGACAACTCGTCGATGCCCAGAATCGCGATGATGTCCTGAAGGTCCTTGTAGCGCTGGAGCGTCTGCTTGACCTGTTGCGCCGTGTCATAGTGTTCCTGCCCGAGCACTTCCGGCGACAGGATCCGCGAGGTCGAGGCCAGCGGATCCACCGCGGGGTAGATGCCCAGCGCGGCGATGTCGCGCGAAAGGTTCGTCGTGGCGTCCAGGTGCGCGAACGTCGTGGCCGGCGCCGGATCGGTGTAGTCGTCCGCCGGCACGTAGATAGCCTGCACGGAGGTGATGGAGCCGTTTCTCGTCGACGTGATGCGCTCCTGCAACTCGCCCATCTCCGTCGCCAGGTTCGGCTGGTAGCCGACCGCCGAGGGCATGCGGCCGAGCAGCGCCGACACCTCCGAGCCGGCCTGCGTGAACCGGAAAATGTTGTCGATGAACAACAGCACGTCCTGGTTTTCTTCGTCGCGGAAGTATTCGGCCACAGTCAGGCCCGTCAGTCCCACCCGTAGCCGCGCCCCGGGCGGCTCCGTCATCTGGCCGTAGATCAGAGCCACCTTTGACTTGGTGTAGTCGGATGGGTCCAGAATGCCGGACTCCTGCATCTCGATCCAGAGGTCATTGCCCTCGCGGGTCCGCTCACCCACGCCGGCGAAAACCGACACACCGCCGTGCGCCTTGGCGATGTTGTTGATCAGCTCCATGATGACGACGGTCTTACCGACTCCGGCGCCCCCGAACAGCCCGATCTTGCCGCCCTTGAGGTAGGGCTCGATGAGGTCCACCACCTTGATGCCCGTCTCGAGCATCTGCTGCGTCGTCGCCTGCTCGTTGAACAGCGGCGCGTTGCGGTGGATCGGGTAGCGCTTGGCGGCCTGAACCGGCCCCATGCGGTCGACCGGCTCGCCGAGGACGTTCAGTACGCGGCCGAGCGTCTGCGGCCCCACCGGAACGGTCACCCCCGTGCCGAGGTTCTCGGCCCGCATCCCGCGGACGAGGCCCTCGGTCGGCTGGAGCGCAATCGTCCTCACCCGGCCCTCGCCGATGTGCTGCGCCACCTCGCAGATGATGTCGACCGGCTGCGGAACATTGAATCCATCGCTGGTGATCCGGACCGCCGTGTTGATGACGGGCACGTGCCCCTCGGTGAACTGGACATCGACGGCCGGTCCGGCGACCTGGATCACCCGGCCGATCTTGCTTGCGTTGTCTGTGGACATTCCCATTTACTCCAGAGCGGCGGCTCCGCTCACGACTTCGATGATTTCCTTGGTGATGCTGGCCTGGCGCACCCGGTTCATGTACAGCGTCAGCCGGTCGATGACGTCGGCTGCGTTCGAGGTGGCCGCGTCCATCGCCGTCATCCTCGCCGCGTGTTCGCTGGTCGCCGATTCAAGCATCGCCGTGAAGATCGCGATTTCAACGTACTTCGGAAGCAGCGAACCGAGCAGCTGCGCCGGCGCCTGTTCGTAGATGTAGTCGATATCTTTGGCGTCTTGCGGCAGCGTCACGGGCAGCAGTTGCTTGACGGTGATCTTCTGCGAGACGACGGAGCGGAATTCGTTGTAGATCAGGTAGACGGCGTCCGACTCGCCCGCCGCGTAACGGTCCGAGACCTTCCGGGCGATCGCGGCCGCGTCGGCGAACTGGACCCGGTTGAACACGCCCACATGTTCGCCCGAGATGTCGGCGTTGCGGCGGCGGAAGAAGTCACGGCCTTTCCGGCCCACCGCCTCGATGGTGACGGCGCTCGAGGCGCGGTCGGCGCAGAACTTCTGCGCCGCTTTGACCAGGTTCCCGTTGAAGGCGCCGGCCAGTCCGCGGTCCGCCGTCATCAGGATAAGCTGGATCCTGCTCTCCTCCCGCCGCGCCAGCAGCGGATGCGACATGACCCGCTCGTCGGAGCCCGCCGCCGCGGCGATGTTGGCCAGCATCTGCTCGAGCAGCCCGGCGTACGGGCGCGCGGCCAGCACCCGTTCCTGCGCCTTCCGCAGCTTCGCCGCCGCCACCATTTTCATGGCCTTGGTGATCTGCTGCGTGTTCTTCACCGACCGGATTCGCCGCCGGATGTCGATCAGGCTGGGCATGGCGTCCTCGCGCTACCTGGCCGCCGTGAACCGCTGCTTGAATTCGGTCAGCGTCGCGTTGATCCTGCCCTTCAGCTCGTCGTCGAGCGCCTTCTTCTCCCGGATCTCGGTGAGCAGGCCGGGCTGGGAGTTTTCCACGTACTGGTAAAGTTCCGCCTCAAAGCGGCGGCAGTCCTCCACAGGCAGATCGTCCAGGTAGGCGTTGGTGCCGGCGAAAATGATGAGCACCTGCTTTTCCATCGGAAGCGGCTGGTGCAGCCCCTGCTTGAGAATCTCTACCAGACGCCGGCCGCGGTTCAACTGCTGCTGCGAGGCCTTGTCCAGGTCGGAGCCGAACTGCGCGAACGCCGCCAGCGCCCGGTACTGCGCCAGCTCCAGGCGGAGCGACCCGGCCACCTGCCGCATCGCCTTCGTCTGCGCGCTCCCGCCCACGCGGCTGACCGAGATGCCGACGTTGATCGCCGGCCGCACGTTCGAGTTGAACAGGTCGCTCTCGAGAAAGATCTGGCCGTCCGTTATCGAAATGACGTTCGTCGGAATATAGGCCGAAACGTCGCCCGCCTGGGTCTCGATGAACGGCAGCGCCGTCAGCGTCCCGCCGGACTTCAACTTCGCCGCGCGCTCAAGCAGCCGCGAGTGAAGATAGAACACGTCGCCCGGAAACGCCTCGCGCCCCGGCGGGCGCCGCAGCAGCAGCGAGATCTCCCGGTACGCCGCGGCGTGCTTGGACAGGTCGTCGTAGATGCAAAGGGCGTGCTGGTTCTTGTCGCGAAAGTATTCGCCCATCGCACATCCGGCGTATGGGGCGATGTACTGCATCGGCGCCGGGTCGGAGGCGGTGGCGGCGACCACGATCGAGTACTCCATCGCGCCTTTTTCTTCCAGCGTCTTCACCAGGTTCGCCACCGTCGAGCGCTTCTGGCCGATGGCGACATAAATACAGATCATGTCGCCGCCCTTCTGGTTGAGTATCGTGTCCACGGCGACGGAGGTCTTCCCCGTCTGCCGGTCGCCGATGATCAGCTCGCGCTGCCCGCGCCCGATCGGGATCATGCCGTCAATCGCCTTGATGCCGGTTTGCAGCGGCTCCTTCACCGACTGGCGGTCGACGACGCCCGGCGCGATCCGCTCGATCGGCAGATAGCCGGACGCGTTGATCGGGCCCTTGCCGTCGATGGGTTCGCCGAGCGCGTTCACCACGCGGCCGATCAGCCCTTCCCCCACCGGCACCGACATGATCCGCCCCGAGCGCCGCACCTGGTCGCCCTCGCGAATCTCGTGAAAGTCGCCCATCAGCACCGCGCCCACCTGGTCTTCTTCCAGGTTCATGGCGATGCCGGCCACGCCGTGCGGAAACTCGATCAGTTCGCCCGCCATGACCTTTTCGAGACCGTGAATGCGCGCGATTCCGTCGCCGACCGAGATGACCGATCCGACTTCCGAAACGTTCACCGCCGCTTCGTAGTTCTCGATCTCCTCGCGCAGCACACGCGCGATTTCGTCTGCCCTGACTTGAGCCATCGTTTTCCTTTGCTCCCGATAAACCGGGTTATTCGGCCGCCAACCGGCGTTGAAGCGCGTTCAGCCGCCCGCGTACGGAACCGTCGTATATGGTGGAGCCCAGGCGGACCGAAACTCCGCCGAGCAGATCCGGATTCACCTCGAAGTCGCAGCGCACCTGCTTTCCGGTCATGGCGCCGAGCTGCTGCTCGATTTGCAGCTGCTCGGTCACCGGCAGCACAGCCGCGGAGACCACCTGCGCGCGGACGCGGCCCATCCGTTCGTCCACGGCGGCTTCGAAAGCGCCCACGATCTCCTCCAGCATGCCCACGCGGCGGTGGTCCACCAGAACATAGAGAAAGTTGCGAACCAGGCGGTGAAGTCCCATCGGTTCGCCCAGCCGCGCCACCACCGCGTGCTTGCGCGACGCGGTCACGGCCGGCGACAGCAGGACGTTCCGCAGATCGGCATGCTCGCGCGGCAGCCGCGCGAACGCGCGGAGCTGGGCCGTGGCGGTGGCCGGATCAAGGCCGCTCGAAGGGGTGAACGCGATGTCGGCGAGCGCGCGGGCGTAACGGTTGGCGACGGCGAGAGCCATGGTTCCTCAGTTCAGGGGCTTTCGCAGGTCGGCCACGAATCGCTGAACCAGCGCGGTCTGACCCAGGGGCGTCACCCTGCTTTTCACTTTTTCCTCGGCCAGCTTCAGCGCCAGCTTCGCCGCGTGCCGCTTGAGTTCCGTCGACACTTGCTTGGAGTACGAATCGATCTCGTTGAGCGCGTTCTCCTCCATCCGCGCGATGGCTTTCTGCGTCTCCTCGCGGATCCGGGCGGCTTCGTTTTCCATCTCGTGCCTGGCCTCGGTCCGCAGCCGGTCCAGTTCTCCCGCGAGATTGGCGATCTGCTTCTCGATCGCCGCCGCGCGCTGCTCGGCTTCCGCCTTGACCAGCTTCGCCTCTTCGATCCCCTTTCGAATCTCGTAGCTCCGGGCTTTCAGCAGCGGTCCCGCGTTCTTGGCGACTCCATAGGCGATGAGGCCGGCCAGAACCAGGAAGTTCACCCACTTCCACGTCTGGGAAGGAGCCTCCCCGCCTCCCCCATGCTCGGCCGCGCACAACACGGCCGCCGTCATCAGAACCACCGCCAGCAGCCGGATCAATTCGCGCCCCCCGCCAGAACCGACCGGGCGATCTGTTCGGCCAGCAGGTCGCTTTCGACGTCGAGCGACTTCAGGACCGCCTGCTTCTCCGCCTCGATCTCCAGGCGGGCGCCGCGGATCCGCGCTTCAAGCGACTCGCGGGTGGCGGCCAGCGCGGCGGCCTGCTCTTCCCGCAGTTTCCTTCTGGCCTCTTCCTGCTCCTTGTAGATCTCCCCCCGCGCTTCCCGCAGCTTCGCGTCATACTCGGCCGCCTTCTTCTGCGCCTTGTCCAACGCTTCCTGCGCCGCCCGGCGGGTTCCGCTCGTCGCCGCCTTTCTTTCAGCGAGCGCCTTTTCGAGCGGCCGGAAGAACACCGCCTTCAAGTAGAAATGGAGCGCCAGGACAATGACAACGGTGGGGACGGCTTTGAGCAGAAGTTGCCCCAGGGAGGCGAGTACGGTGTCCATTGAACTGTGAACCGGGACAAGTCGAAACAGACTTTTGTCGGGGTTAACACTCTTTATAACATCCGGAATCGGGCGCCGTCAAATTTGGCGGCCCCGGTACTCAGTCTCACCGCCCGGCAGGATTCCGAATGCGCTCGAAGCGCCCGTTCAGGCTTCGCCATACTTCCACATCTTGAAGCCAACGTTCGTTGCGGCGCGCGAACAACAGCGCTAGACTGGCCCCGTTGACCGGATGCAGATCGTCCTCAAAGACGAGGATTTTCCTCGTGGCCTTCGTCGCGGCGAGAGCGAGAGCGTCGGTCTTGGCCTGATTCAACTTCGCGGACGGTGCGTTGCCTCCGCTTGTCCACGTGTAGCTCTTGCATTCAATCAGGATCGAACCGTCCCTCGAGGCGAAATCGAACCGATGAGTCTGACCGTCTGGCAGCGTCAGCGGCGCCTCCGCCAGTAGTGTTACAGAAAAGATCCTCTCAAAGTGGGCCTTCGCCGCCTCCTGGAACGCCCTCCAGTCGCGCTGCTTCCTCGAAGTCGCCTTTGAAGTCGCCCTGTCGCCCCGGGCGGATTCCTCCCCTGCGGTCCTGCTTTTGCCGATCTCGTCATCCCCCGCCAGCAGCAGGACCTTTTTCAGTGTCCCTATGGTGACGTCCCTGTCCCCTTCATCCGGCATATAGTCGTCATGCTCGATCGAATTGCGCAGCAGCCTCAGACGGGTGAGATCGCGCCGCAGGCGTTCCTCGATCTTCCCCGAAAGAGCCTTTTCCCGATCCGCGCCCTCGCCGGGAATCTCCGGAAACAGCCGCCTCAGGGCGGTGTTGATGGCTCGGTTGGCCTCCAGAATGAAAATCTGAATGTCGCCGTCTTTCAACGCCAGGGCGCGGCGAAGTCGCGCGACCGGATTGGTGTTGTGTTCTTGCCCGGCGAATCCTTCCTCGGTCCTCATCAGGTCGGAACTCCCTCACGCTACGATTTTCGCCACCACGGTTCCCGCCACATCCGTCAACCGGAAGTCGCGCCCCTGGTGCCGCCATGTGAGCCTCGTATGGTCGATGCCCAGCAGGTGCAGGATTGTCGCGTGCAGATCGTGCACGTGGACCTTGTCTTCCACCACGCTCAGTCCCAGATCGTCCGTGCGCCCCACCACCTGCCCCGCGCGCACGCCCCCGCCCGCCAGCCACATCGTGAACGCGTCGGGATGATGGTCCCGGCCCAGCGCCTCCTCGCGCCCCGGATCGAGCGTCTGCGCCAGCGGCGTGCGGCCGAACTCCCCGCCCCAGATCACCAGCGTGTCCTCGAGCAGTCCCCGCTGGCGAAGGTCCTCGACCAGCGCGGCGCAGGGCTGGTCCGTGGCGGCACAGCTCCGGCTGTGCCCGGAAACCAGGTTTCCGTGATCGTCCCAGCTGGTGTGCGACACCAGCACGAAACGCACGCCGCGCTCCACCATTCTCCGCGCCAGCAGGCAGTTGGCGCCGAAGTCCCGCGTCGCCTCCTTGTCGAGTCCGTACCGCGCCCGCGTGGCCGCCGTTTCCGATGACAGGTCCAGCAGTTCCGGCGCCGCCGCCTGCATCCGGAACGCCAGCTCGTAGGAGGCGATTCGGGACGCGATCTGCTCGTCGCCCGTCTCGGCCAGGCGCTCCTCGTTGATCGCCCGCATCGCGTCCAGACGCGCCCGCTGTTCTTCGCGTGACCGGCCCGCGGGATTGGCCAGGTAGGCCACCGGTTCGGGACCCGGCGCAAACGGCACGCCCTGATACTGCGACGGAAGAAAACCGCTCGTGTGCAGGCCGGAAGAACTGCTTCCGCCGCGGCCGCCCGAGTTCAGCACGACGAATCCCGGCAGGTTGTCCGATTCGCTCCCAAGCCCGTATTGAAGCCAGGCGCCCATCGACGGCCGGCCCGGCATCGGGGTGCCGCAGTGCATCAACAGCTGCCCCGGATGATGGTTGAACTGGTCGCTGAACATGGACCGCACCACGCACAGTTGGTCCGCGACGCGGGCGAGATTCGGCAGCCAGTCGGAGATCTCGATTCCCGCCCGGCCGTGGCGGCGGAACGGCCGGCGGCTGGCCCAGACCTTCGCGGTCGGCTTGATGAAGGCGAACCGGAGATGGCCGCGCATCGATTCCGGAAGCGGCTGCCCGTCCCACTTCGCCATCTCCGGCTTGGGGTCGAGCAGGTCGAGCTGGCTCGGTCCGCCCTCCATGAACAGGAAGATCACGCGCCGGGCGCGGGCCGGATGGTGCGTCGTGGCGGCCCGGGCGTCCCGCGCAAGCAGGCTCCACAGCGCCATCGAGCCGATGCCGCAGGCGTGGCTGGAAAGAAAGGCGCGCCGCGTCATCGCCTTCTCACTCCCGCGTGATGAACTCATCCAGGTTCAGAACGATCGACGCGATCCCCTGCCACGTCGCCGCCTCCGCACGCACCGCCCCATCGGCGTACCGCCGCAGCGCCGCCATCTCCGTCTTGTTTGGCTCCCGGCTGACGGCGAGCCGGAACATCCGCTTCACCCCTTCCTCAAAGCCGGCGCCCGCCTCCTCCCGCAGGATGCGCCCCGCCAGCGCGTCTGCGGCCTCGACGAAAACGGGATCGTTGAGCAGATTCAACGCCTGGAGCGGCGTGACGGACCGTTCGCGGCGCACGCAGGAAACCAGTGAGTTCGGCGCGTCGAAGTTCATCAGCTGCGGATGCGGCACGGATCGCTGGAAGAACGTGTAGAGCCCGCGCCGATAACGGTCCGCCCCCGCGCTCTCGCGCCAATTGGCCCGATAGGCGAACTTCAGCATCCCGGCGGGCATCGGCGGCCGCACGCTCGGCCCCCCGACACGCGCGTCAAGCAACCCGGCGGCCGACAGCGCCGCGTCCCGTACCGCCTCCGCCGGCAGGCGCAGCCGCCGCTGCCGTGAATAGAGGTGGGGCGCGTCGCCGGGCGTGGACTTCGAGGACCGCCGGTAGGCCTCCGACTGCACGATGTGGCGGATCAGGCCCTTCACATCCCAGCCGCTCCGCCGGAAACGGTCCGCCAGGTAGTCCAGCAACTCCGGGTGTGACGGCTGGGCGCCCCGGGTTCCAAAATCCTCGGGTGTCGGAACCAGCCCCGTGCCGAACAACTCCTGCCACACGCGATTGACAAAAACACGCGCGGTGAGCGGATTGTCCGGCGCGACCAGCCAGCGCGCCAGTTCCAGGCGGGTCGGGCGGCCGTCCGTCCTCAGGGGAGGCAGCGCCTCCGGCGTTCCCGCCGTGACCTCGACGCCCGGACTTCGGAAGTCTCCCCGCAGCAGAATGTGCGTCTTGCGCGGAACCGTCCGCTCGGCGATCGCCGGCACTTCGCTCATGCCGGGATAGGCGGCGTCCAGTTCTTCCAGTTCGCGGAAGCCCTCGCTGAACCGCACTCCCTTCGCCTCCGGCCAGCTTGCCAGCGGACCCGGATACTTCAGGAACACGCGATGCAGATCGTGCGCCTGCCGCGGCGTGCGCCGCCCGGCCGGCGTGCGGAGAATTTCGTGGCCGTCGTCGGCGTACACCCGCACGTAGTCGAGCACTTGCGTCCACTCCAGCCGCGCCAGCGGATCCGCCATCGCCGCCCTGACCTCGTCCTCCCACTTGGGTTGAAGTTCGGCTACTTTGTAGCGGGCAAGCAGATCGGCGAACTTCCTTTCGTACTCGGGCCGCCTCCTCAAGTACTGCTCCTGCTCCCCCGGGAGCGGATCGGAATGATTCACCTCGTCCGCCGAGTTGAAGAACGCCGAAAGCCGGTAGTAGTCACGCTGGGTGATCGGATCGTACTTGTGATCGTGGCAGCGGGCGCAGTCGAATGTCAGGCCCAGCCAAACGGAGGCCACAGTGGCGGTACGGTCCAGCACCTGGTTGGTTCGCAACTCCTCCACGTCGATGCCGCCTTCACGGCTGGTGAGCGTGTTGCGGTGGAATCCGGTGGCGGCCCTCTGCGCGATGGTCGCTCCCGGCAGCAGGTCGCCCGCGATCTGCTCGATCGTGAACCGGTCAAACGGCATGTTCGAGTTGAACGCCTGGATCACCCAGTCCCGGTAGCGCCAGGCGTGCGGCCGCGGCGCGTCCTGCTCGTAGCCGTCGGAATCGGCGTATCGCGCCGCGTCCAGCCACCAGCGAGCCCACTTTTCGCCAAACCGCGGCGAGGCGAGCAGGCGATCGACCAGCCGGTTCCAATCCCCGGCCCGCTCCAGTTCCCAAGGATCGGGCGGCAGTCCGCGGAGATCAAACGAAAGGCGGCGCACCAGCACGGGCCAGTCGGCAAGCGGCGCCGGCCGGATGCCTTCCTTCTCGAGCCGCCCATTTACGAAGGCGTCCACCGGGTGTCCCTTCGCCGCCGGCGGCTGGCCCCGGACTGGCGTGAATGCCCAGTGCGGCGGCCGCGCCGGGCCCGGTTCGCGCCGCGGCTCCTCCGGCCACTCGGCGCCCTCGTCAATCCACCGGCGCAGCGTCCCGATGGAGGCCGCGTCGAGCCGGGGTCCGCCCGGCGGCATTCCCTTCGCCGCCGACACCAGCTTGATCAGCTTGCTCTCCGCCGCGTTGCCGGCGGTGATCACCTTGCCTGAATAGCCGCCCTCCAGCGCGTGTTCGCGCGAGTCCAGCCGCAGCCCGCCTTCGCGCCGCGCAGCCCCGTGACAGGCCACGCACCGCCGCCGCAGCACCGGCTCCACGTCGCGCCGGAAGTCGACTCGCTCGCCGCCAAGCAGCGCCGCCGACAAGAGCAAGACCGCAAGCCGCCCGCTCATCTCAGCTCCGTGGCGAGCGCCGGACGTCCGGCTTCGATGCTCAGGTCCAGCAGAAACGCGATCTTGGCCGCGGCCATGGCCCGGTCGGCGTTCAACTCCGAAGGACGCCTTCGAGCGACGGCGTCGAAAAACTCGCGATACATCCGGATTTCAGGCGCTTCCTCGACTTTCTCGTATTCCGGCGCGGGCTGATTGTTGAGCAGCACCCGCCCTCCTTCCACCCGCAGCGTCCCCTGGTCGCCGGCCAGAGCGAACGGCGGGCCTCCGCCGGCCTTCGCGAACAGGCAGAACGAATAGGTGAAGCGGACCCCGTTGTCAAACTCGATCAGCGCCGCCGACACGTCGCGCGTCTCCCTGTCCCGGTAGCGCGCCGCGGTCCCGCTGGCGGTGACGCGCGTCACGGCGGAGTCCACCACGGCGGCGATCTGGGCGAATGTGTGGATCGACAGCTCGAGTTCGCTCGATCCGGCCGTCCGTTTCCGGTGCCGCCAGTTGGTCCGGACCCGTGTGAGCGGGTCGGTGTACTGCCAGCCGTCCGGGTTCCAGTCTCCCCGCCAGTCGCTGGCCGACCCGGCGTGCAGTTTGCCGAGGACGCCCGAGTCCACCACGAGCTGGATCTGGCGGTCCCGCCGCGCATACCGCCGCTGCATCCCGACGGCGAGGATCTGGCTGGACCGCGACGCTTCGTACTGGAGCTGGCGCGCCTGCGAGTAAGTCGACGCGATCGGCTTCTCGAGCAGCACGTCTTTCCCCGCGCGGAGGGCCGCGATCGCCATTTCGCTGTGCAGGAAGTTCGGCGTCGCGATGACGACGGCGGACACGTTGCGGTCCTTGAGCAGTTCCCGGTAGTCGGCGTATTCGGCCGCCCGTTCCGGCAGCAGTCCGTTCGCCCTCCTCATTCGCTCCGGGTCGACGTCGGAGACCGCCACGACGCGGACCCCGGGAAAGCTCCGCAGCGCCTTCAGATGCGCCGTGCCCCGGTGGCCCAGCCCGATCACGCCCACGCGCGGAGCCCCGGCCTGAGCCTGCACCATCACGGCCGGCGCCAGCAGGGCCGCGCGCCGCGTCACGACAGGATCCCTCGCAGGAACGCGATGTTGCGCTCCGTCGCCGTGATGCACTGGGCCTCCGACGTGTGCGCCGTCTCGAAGGTGTACCAGCCCTCGTAGCCGATCTTCTTGAGTTCCCCGAGCGCGGCGCGCCAGTCCAGCTTGCCCGGTTCCTCGATCAGCTTCGTCTCGTTCTTGACGTGCACGGCGCAGATCCGTTCGCGGCCGATCACCGCCACGCCGGGAACCGACTGCCCGGTGTGTCCGTAATACTCGCAATTGTAGAGGTCGTAGTAGATGCGGACCGAGGGATCGTTCACCAAGTCGCACAGCCGGGCGTTGCCCGCCGGACTGAGCGAATTCTCCAGCCCCAGCACGACCCCGGAGTCCCGCGCTTCGGGCGCCGCCTGCTTCAGCATCTTCACCACCGGGCCGTACTGCGACTCGTCTTCCATGTTCGGACAGTTGTCGCGGAAGAATGGCAGCAGGATCACGCTGGCGCCCAGGAACCGCGCCGTGGCGATCGCCTTCCGCAGCGCCTCCGGAGCCGTGTCCACGGTGCGGATCGTGACCCCTTTGGGAAACGGCGCGGCCAGCGAGTGAATGCGGATCCCCCACCGGTTCGCCTCGGCTTTGTACCTGCGGAGAATCTCCGCGTCCCAGAGCAGCGGCCGCCCGGCCGTGATCTGGAGCTCCACTCCGTGCAGTCCGGAGATGCGGCTGGCCAGCTCGAACACGCCGATGTTGCCCACCATCTTCATGCTCGCTTCGCGGTGCCCGAACTTCAGCGGCGGCGCGGCCGCACACGCTCCCGCGGCGAGCGTGCCTAGAAATACCCGGCGATCCATTCGCGAGCCATTGTACCGCTTTGCCTACGACCGCATCCGCAGGAACAGGTACAGTCCCGCCAGCGCGAAGACGGCGGCCGGCGCCCAGGCGGCCACCGGCGCCGGAAGCTGATTCACGTTGCCGACCTCCTCGAACACCCTGCTCAGCGTCCAGTATCCGGCGGCGATCCCGAAGCTCACGCCGCCCCACGCCATTGCGCCGCGGTTGCCGGTGAGAAAGGCGAACGGCACGGCCATCAGCGCCATCAGCGCCGCAAACAGGGGAACGGAGAACTTCTTGTGGAACTGCACCCGCAGCCGGACCGTGTCGAATCCCGCCTGCTGGAGTTCCCCGATCGTGGCCCGGAGGTCCACGAAATTGAGCTGCTGCTCCTGGCGGACTTCCCGCAGAAACCAGCCCGGCGCTTCGGTCAGCTCGTCGAACACCTTCGCCGCGAACCTCTGGAACTCCGACGACTTGCCCTTGCTCAGGTCGCGCCACCAGCCGTTCTGGAAGACCCAGGCGTTCAAAGAAGGCTCCCACCGCGCGTTTTCCGCGCTGATGTGCCGGGTCAGCGCGAACGGGGAAGGCTGGAGTTCGTAAACATTGGGACCCACCATCACCTTCTGCTCCGGATCGAAGTATTTGTAGTAGAAGATCCGCGGACCTTGCCCGAAAATCCACTTCCGGTCCGGCCGCAGGTAGGTCTGCACGGGCCGGTTCTTGATCTCGTTGAGCAGCGCGTCCTGGATCCGGTTCGCCTCCGGAATGTAATAGTGATCGAAGGCGAACAGCGCGCCGCTGATGCCGACGCCGGCCGCCAGCACCGGCACGGCGATCCGGTACAGGCTCACACCGCACGCCTTGAGCGCCGTCACCTCGTTGTTCTTCGACAACACTCCGAAGGCGATCAGCACGGCCGCCAGCACGCTCATCGGCGCCGACTTGTAGATCAGCATCGGCGTCAGGAATACGTGGTACCGCGCCACTTTCCAAGCCGGAATTCCGTTCTTGAAGATGTCGCTCAGCAGTTCGAACAGGATGAACACGTGCGCCATCATCACGAAGGCGGCCAGCAGCACGGCGAAGTAGAACAGGAAGGCCGACAGCACGTATGTGTCGATGATGCCGGGAAGCAGCGGAATCCGCGGGAGAGCCTTCCTGCCCAGCCGCTCGCCCCGGCCCCGGACCGCGCTGCTCAGCCACGCAAGGAGAGCGTCCGCGCGCAGCCGCAGCCCCGCCAGCGTGCCCCGGTCGCCGGACCTCTCGAGCGACAACAGAAGGCCGGATCCCAGCAGCGCGAACGCCAGGTTCGGCAGCCACACCCCCACCGGGACCGGAATCCGCCCCTGCTGAGCCAGTTTGCTCAGGCTGATGAACGCCATGTAGTAGACGAACGCCAGGGCCACCGTCACCACAAACGCCCCGGACTTGCCCGCCTTCTTCGACGACACCCCGAGCGGGATCCCCGTGATCGCCAGCAGCAGGCAGGCCATCGGCAGCGCGAAACGGCGGTGCAGTTCGATGCGCGCCTCAACCGCCTGCGCCGGCTGCGCCGCCAGTTCCTCGACGCTCATCACTTCGTGCGGCTTGGCCGATGTCTCTGAGCGCGGCTGGGCTTCCAGGAGCTGGTCCTGCACCGGCGCCTCCGTGCTGTCGTAGTCCTTGGGATCGGCGCCCACCTCGTGCGACGAAACCCCGCGCAGCGACAACTGGATGCTGTTGGCCGCCGCGTTGGGAACCGCCAGCGCCTCCGCGGCCAGCGTCACGCGCGGCGCGTCCGCCAGCAGGCGTCCCTTCTGGCTGCGTTGCTCCGGCGGCGTGAGGTCCGCCAGGAAGACGTTCCGCCACTCCGCCGTCGTCGATGCGGTCGGCTTGACGTCCTGCACGTACAGAATCACGTTGCTCGAGGTGAACTGCTCCTCGAAAACCCGCGGCTGGATCTCCGCCGTCAGCTGCTGGGCCACCGACTGCCGCAGGATGCGGAACTGTTCGCGGATCGCCGCGGGCGTCAGGTAGATCGAACACGCGGCAGCGGCGGCGGTCGTGACCAATCCCAGCACCGCCACCGGAAGCAGGACGCGCCGGCCGGGAACGCCCGCCGCGCGCATCGCGATGATCTCGCCGTCGCTCGACATGCGCCCCAGCCCGAGCAGCACCCCCACAAGCGTGCCCAGCGGCAGCGAGAACGTCAGCACTGGAGGCAGCAGAAGCGCTAGCAGCCAGGCCACCGTCTCCGGCGACGCCGACCCCCGCAGCAGGCTTTCAAACAGCTTGCTGCCGAGCCGTTGCATGAACAGAACGATGGTGAACAAGGTCGTGCCGAGCACCGCTCCGGCGCCGATCTCCCGAAAAACCGCCCTGTTGAGGATTCCGAACATCTACCGCGAAGAGACAAGCGGGGGCGGCTCGACGACGGGAAGCTTTGGCCAGTCCTCCTCGCGCTTCTCCAGTTCGAGGTCTTCGAACAGAACCGCCGGCGCCACCACCGTGTGCGTGGCCACGTAGCCCCCCGCCCCCATCACCGGAAGAGGCGATCCGTTACCGATGAAGTAGAACGCCGACGGAGCGTCCGAAGCGGCGACAATGTCCCTGAGGGACCGCGCCGTCAGGCCCCGGAACTTCACGCCCCGGACCATCTCCTCCCGCCCGTCCGGATAGACCCGCCAGGCCAGCAGCGGGAGGCTGGTGGGCCGGAGACTGCCGCCCCGCTGCCCGGCGGCGGCCGAAAGCCGCCGCTGCTCCTCGCCCGATCCGCTCGAGGGCAGATCGATCTTACGCACGATCATGCCGTACGGTTTGCCGCGCTGGTTGACCATCTCGATCAGCTTCCTCTTCAACTCCGCCGCCGGCGACGCCTCGCGCGCCGTCACCAGCAGGTTGCTGAACACCGCCCTCTTCGCCCCGAAATCGCCCGGCAGCCGGGCGCGCCCGTTCGATCCCTCGAAGCCGCGGACGGGCTGTCTCGTCAGAAGGTAGTGGGTGAGCACCCCCTTCTCCACCACCGCCAGCCGCCGGGGAACCACCGCCTCCATGTCGACAGGGTAGGAACCGAGCAGCTCGCGCCCTTTCCACTCCTGGCTCTCCGGATCGTCCACCACATCCATCCACTCCGGCAACACTCGGGAGCCGATCCGGCCTTCCAGTTCGCTCTGCATCACCGGAAAGGTCCGCCCCGGTTCGCTGACCGGACGCCGCACCGGCGCGAGGTTGGACCCGAGCACCTGCGCGAACAACTGCGGCGCGGCGGCGTCCTCGAACAGGACCGGGCCCGCGTAATCCTCCCCCGCCGCCGCGTCCAACATCGCCGTGACGTTCCTGGCCACGCGCTCCACCATAGCCCGCAACTCCGCTTCGCCCGCCAGGCGCCCGAGCGTGCGCGCGTGAGCCGCGTCGGCGTCCCGGACCGGCATCCCGTCACGCGCCTGCGCCGACGCCCGCACACGCACAAAGAACATATCGTCGGGCATGCGGAACTCGCTGCCCTCGCTGTTGACGTAGTAGGAGTTCGAGTAGGCGATCTCGATTTCGACCTGCGAACTGGTCACCTTCGGATACTTGACGAAAATCGCCGACAGGTCGCGCGCCAGCTTCGTCCACTCCGCTTCCTTCCATACTCTCCGGCTCGGCTCGAGGTACATCTGCACCGGCTCCGCCTTGGCGAAATCGTTCAGCTTCTCGTGCTGTGTGACGTTGCGAAGGGCCGAGCGCTTCCGGGCTATCGACTCGAGCGAGCCTTTGAAAACGCGGTCGGTAGCCAGCCAGAACTGATGCCGCACGACCGGATAGTTCGCCTCCACGGGGATCCGGCTGTTGACGCGCCCGAAGAAATCCGCGAACACGTAGTTCGTGTTGTCGAAGCTCGCGTCGCCCACGCGCACCTGCACCCGGGGCACCCTGTTCCGCGCGCGGCTGCTGCTCACCAGCGCCCCCATCGACGCCGTCGCCGAAAACGACTCGACGTCGTCGAGCGCGTACTCGATGTAGTAGATCTGGTCCGTGCCCTGGATCTTCAGCGTCCGGGACCGGGCCAGTTCGTCGCGCATCGCCCGCAGAATCTCGTCATCGGCACCCTTGTCCGCGGCGGTGGCCGCGCACCAGGCCGCCAGCGCCAGCCACGGCGCCCGCCTCACAGCCCGCCTCCGCCGCCGGAGGGCGGGGCCAGCAGCGGCGGCCGGTCCCGCGAGCTGTCTTTCTTCTGGATCTCCAGCTCGGAAACCAGAATCGGCGGCGCCACCGCCGACACCGGCACGTCACCCGACTCGGCCCCGCAGTATCCGTTGAACACGTCCAGCTTGTCCCCCGCCGCGAGGATCTTGCGGAAACTCGCCAGCGGCGTGCCGACGATGTCGGCGCCCCTTACCATCTCCTCGCGCCCGTCCGGGTGGATCCGGTAGACCACCAGCGGAATCACCTTGAACGCCTGGATCCCGGGGCGGCCCGTGTTGGTGAACCCGCCTGTGATCTCCTGAAAGTAGTAGCCGAACGGCTTGCCCTGCCGCTTCACCTCCTCGATGAGGAGTTTCTTCAACTCCCCGGCCGGCACGGTCGTCGACGCCTCCACGATCAGGTTCGACTGCCGCGCCACCACCTCCGCGCCCGGCTGGCGCCGCCCGTGCCCGTTGGAATTCGGAAATCCGGGTATCGGCGTGCGCGACATCAGAAACGTCCGGAGAATCCCGTTCTCCACCAGCGGAACCCGCCGCGCGCTCACACCTTCATCGTCGAACCGGTAGAAACCGTTCAGATCCTCGCCCGCCGCCTGGCGGCGCGTCGGATCGAAGATCACCGACAGGAAACCCGGGAGGACCTCCGAGCCGACCGACTTGGCGAACGTCTGGCCGTCGGCGTCGTCCTTGAGCCGGTGGCCTTCCACACGATGCCCGAAGATCTCGTGAAAAAACACGCCCGCCGCCCGCCCGCTCAGAATAGCCGGCCCCACGTAGGCGTCCACCACGGGCGCCTTCAGCAGCCCGCCCAGGTCCGCGGCCAGACGGCCGGCGGCCTTTTTCAAATCGGCTTCCCCGGGCAGCCGCTTCGGATCCGACGAACTGAAGCTGTCGAACGTGTTCAGATCCATACCGTCGGACGCCTTGGCGAACGCCGTCATCACGACCCGCGAGAATGGCTGCCCGTGCGCCAGACGCGTTCCCTCCGAGTTGACGAAGTACTTCATTTCGCGCTGCGCCTGCACGGATACCTGCGAGCCGAGCACATGCGGATGCTTCAGAAACTCCCCCGACACTTTCCGCAGCCGCGCGGCCCACTCCTTGGAATCGAACTCGAGCGGCGGCGCGTTCTCGGAAAACACCGAAGGCTTCTCGATCGAGAAATCGTCCGAAGTCTCCTTGGACGCCACCTTCACTTCCTTGCTCGTCCGGATGTTGATCAGCCGCTGGGCCGCGAGGCGGTAACAGCGGTCCGTCTCCCGCCACAGGCGAACCTTGATCGCGTTAGGGTCGTCCTCGATCGCCAGCGGAACCCCGGCGGTGAACTGCGCGAAGTCCCCGCTGATCGTGTGGTAGTTGTCCAGTTGGGGACTGCCCACACGGACGGTCACGTCCAGAACCCGGTTCCGGCGCCGGCCGGACCGTGCGGCCAGCGTCCCCATGCTGGCGGCCAGCGCCTCGGTCTCCACTTCGCTCACCGCGTAGGCGATGTAGTAGGCCGGCGGATCCGCCTTCGTCTTGAGGACCTGGAAGTTCCGGTTCAGCTCCTCTTGCAGTATGTCGAGAAGTTTCGACGGCTCCGCCGCGGCCGGCGCGGCGAGAGCCGGCGCCAGGCACGCCAGGACGATGATGCTCCGCACGACCTAAAGGATATCAGACCGGCCGCCGCACCCGGCTCCGCTGGAGCCTCACCTCCGGCGGAAAGCGTCGCTCAACACGACCAGTTCCACCAGGTCGCGAAGGCCGGAACCCTTCGCCGCCGCCCTCCCGGCGACCGCCTCGATCTGCGCCCGGTCGGCGGCGTCGAACTTCCGCCCGCAGGCGTAGGTCAGCAGCCGCTCGGTGAGGAACCTGGTGAACTCCATCTTTCGGGCCGCCAGCGCCTCGCGCAGGCCCGTGATGTCGGTGAACTTCTCGCCCGTCGGAAGCTCGCCCGACGCGTCGATGGCCGCGCCGTTCGGATACTTCGTCCGCCATCGTCCGATCGGGTCGAAGTTCTCCAGCGCGAAGCCCGGCGGGTCGATCAGGCGGTGGCACGACATGCACGCCGCGTTCTCGCGGTGCCGGACCAGCAGGTCCCGCACGCTGGCCGCGCCCCGCACGTCGGGCTCGAGCGCCGGAACGTCGTCTGGCGGGGGCGGAGGCGGCGTCCCGAAGATGTTTTCGAGCATCCAGACCCCCCGCGTGACCGGCGAAGTCTCGATTCCGTTCGCCGACACCGTGAGGATGCTGCCGTGCCCGAGCAGTCCGCCCCGCCGCGGATCGGTGATCTCCACCTTGCGGAACTCGTGCCCACCCCTGCTCGGAATCGCCTCCTCCATACCGTACAGCCTTGCCAGCGGCTTGTTGAGAAAGCTGTAGCGGGCTTCCAGAAACTCGTGCACGCTCCGGTTCTCATCAAGCAGGTGGCGCATCAGCATCCGTGTCTCGGTCTTCATCGCCTCCTGCAAGCCGTCCCAGTAGTAGGCACCGAACTGGTCGCGGTCCGGAGGCATGTCGCCCAGGCTGCGCAGGTTGAGCCAGCTGTCGAGGAAGCCCTCCACGAAAGCCTTGGACCGCGGGCTCGCCAGCAGCCGGCGCGTTTCCGCGCGCAACGCTTCGTCCTTGAGAAGTTCCCCCGTGCCTGCTTTTTTCAACAGCGTCTCATCCGGCATGGTCGACCAGAGGAAATACGAAAGGCGCGAGGCGAGCGCGTGGGCGTCGAGCCGGCCGTTGGACTCCGCCAGCGACAGGTACAGAAAGGCCGGCGAGCACAATGCGGCCTTGAGCGCGCCCTTCAATGCCTCCTCAGCGGACGCCCCTGCCGCCCGCTGCCGGTCGGCGATCGCCACAAGCCGCCCGATCTCGTCGGCCGACGCCGGACGCCGGTAGGCGCGCGTGGCGAACCGGGCGAGGATCTCCCGCGTCCTGCCGGGCGTGAACGGCCGTTCCCCGTATATGGCCCGCTGGCTGGCGGGAACCGTCGGCGCGTCCAGCGGCCCCCGGATCTCGACGTGGTGGATCCGGATCTGCGGGATGCGTCCATGCTTCATCATCGCGATCCGGCCGGGCACGATGCCCGGAGCGACGTTCCGCTGATCCGGCGGCAGCAGTTCCGGAAACCTCCGGGCGAACTGCGAGAACACCCGCCGCACGTCGTTCATGCCGTTCAGAAACGTGAACCGCGGCTGGTATCCCTGGTCGAGCCGCACCCGGAACGTCAGCCAGTAAGGCCCGCCGTCTTCCAGTGTCGCCTCCGCCAGCAGCGGCTGGATCGGCTGCTCGTGGTGCAGGTAACCGGCCCGTGCGTTGCCGGCCACCACTCCGAACCGGAACGGCGCTTCCGGGTCCATGCCGAACAGATTCGGATCGTACGGATGGCGGCGGTGGAGCGCTTCCACCTGGACCTTCACTTCGTAGACGCCGTCGTAGGGCACTCCCTCGGCGAAGGCCAGCAGCGGGGCGTAGGCGCCCTCGTAGTGCGGCGTGCGCGGATGCTCGAACAGCGCCATGTAGTGCGTCAGCCGGTTGGCGTTGCGCGCGCCGTCGAGTTCCTTCTGCTGCCGGAAGTGATCCTTGAAGACCCACGTGCGCGGCGGCGGAGGCGGGCTCTCCGGAAGCGCCTTCCGGATCGCCGCGTCGGCCGCGTCCAGGTACTGTTCAAGCAGGTGGCCGGAGGTCACCAGCGTCTCGCCGATGTTGTCCATGTGCGCCCACTGCTGGTCGCGGGGAAAACGGCCCGTCGGATCGAACTGGTCCATCGGAATCCGAAGCAGGTCGCCGATGGTGTTGAGATATTCCCGCCGGTTCAGACGCCGCAGCGCGACCTTGCCCGGCGCGCCGGCGGCCAGATGCGCCAGAAAGGCCTCCCGCTCCCCGGGGGACGGCTGCCGGGCCCCCTTGGGAGGCATCGTTCCCGATTCCACCCGCCGGCGGATCGCCTCCAGGTCGTACGGCGGGCGGTCGAACCGCCGGTTGCCGCTCTGCGCCGTTTCGCCATGGCAGGCCACGCAAAAGGCGTTCAGGAAACTCGCCGCCGGATCGGCGCCGGCGAGCGCGAACAGCAGCGCGGCCGTCATGCCCTCAGATTCCGCGCAGCGTTCCCGTGGACAGGGCGAACTTATCCTGCTCCACCCCGAACCTTTGCAGCATCGACAGGTAAAGGTTCGACAAGGGCTGCCGGTTCGGACCCTGCCCGGGAAACAAGTGGTATTGCCCGTGTTTGAATCCGCCGCCGGCCAGGATCACCGGCAGGTTCAGATTCGTGTGTGCGTTCCCGTTGCCCATGCCGCTGCCGAAAACCACCATCGTGTGGTCGAGCAGCGTTCCGTCTCCGTCTTCGATGGACTTCAGTTTCGTCAGAAACCGCGCGAACTGCTCGGTCTGGTAACGTTCGAGCTTCACCAGCAGGTCGATCGATTCCTTGACCTGGCCGTGGTGTGAAAGCGCGTGATAGTCCTTCCGGACGCCGAGCACCGCGGATTCAAAACCGCCCGCGATCTCGAGCGTGGCGATGCGCGTCGAATCGGTCTGGAGAGCCAGTGCGATGAGATCGTACAACACCGGAATGTCGCTGACGAGGCCCCTGTTCTCCGGTTCTTTTATCGGCGCCGGCGGCTTCGGCACGGCCGCCCACTTCCGGCGCTGTTCCAGGACCTTCTCCACGTCTCGCACGGACGTGAAGTACTCGTCGAGCTTCTGGCGGTCCTGCGCGTCCAGCCGCGTCCGCAGTGACCGCGCGTCGCCGTTCACCGCGTCCAGAATAGAGCCTTGCAGCGCTAGCCGTTCCTGTGTCCGCGCCTGTTCGGCTTCGCTCTCGTTGACGAACAGCTTCCGGAAGACTTCCCGGGGGCCCTGAATCGGCGTCACCCGCGTGCCGCTGCGAGTCCAGCACATCATGCAGCCGCCGTGCAGCCCTTCTTCCGACCCCAGCGTGAGCGACGGGAATCGCGTGGCGCCCCCGACCGTCTCCGCCGCCCGCTGGTCCACGCTGATGTTGCCGTCCGGCATGCCCTTGGCGTCCACCTGCCGGACGCCGCTCAGAAACGAGTGCACCGCGAAGTGTCCGCCCTTGACGCCATGGTCGAGGCCCGCAAACACGCTGATGTCTTTCCGGTGCTCCCGGGCGACCGGTTCGAGCAGCTCCGGTGCATCGTAGCCCGCGCCCGCTTCCTTCGGGAAGAAAGCGGGGGGATAAAAGCCGAATGCGTTCCCGACCGCGACCATTCGCATGGGTCTCACCGTCTTTGCGTTCGCGCTGAGCGCCGTCACCGCGAGACCTGACCCGAGCACGTTCGCGCTCAGCGAATCGAGCACGGGCAGAGCCAGATTGATTCCCGCGGCGCGCAGAAAAAACCGCCGTCCGGCAAGATGAGGTCGGTTGGCTGCCATGCCGCCCATCATATCGCAGCCGCGGCGGGACGAAGGATTCCCGGCCGGCCCCCGCGGATCAGCGGACCGCCAGGCTGGCCGCGTTCGAAACCGATGGACCCAGTTCCAGCCGCACCGGCGCGTCGCCGGCCGCCTGTCCCGGAGGTAGCCGGAAGTTCACCTGCTGGAGTCCCGGGTAGCCCGGCGCGCCACCAAAGAAGGTCACCTCCGCGGCGGTCCCGCCCACCCGCACCACCGGGGCGAACTCCGGCGCGGCGATGAGCGGGTTGCGCATACCCCTCCCCGTCACGAACAGCAGCAGCAGCTCACCGCCGCGCGCCGGATTTTGCGCAGTGACCACGGAGTAGTCGGCGTGAAGCGCCGCGGCGGCGCCGGACGGCCGGCTGTCCAGCGTGAACACGCCCGGCGCCGTGAACACCGGCCGCAGGGACGCCGCCGCCGAGCTGCCCGCATCCGTCGTCACCACCAGTTCCTCTCCCGAAGGCTCTCCTGAAATCACGACATTGATCTGGCCCGGTGAGACGTAGTAAAGCGGCAGCGGACGGCCCCCCAGGGTGACCACCGTTCCCTCGATCGACACCGGCAACGGCCGTTCCGGGCCCGCCGCCGCAGCCGCCCGGGCCAGGTTTCGGCCGTAGATCGCCGCAATCGACGCCGTCGCCACCGCCTCTCCCCCGGACGCCGCGTTCCGGACCGATTCGATCGCCGGCGCGCTTCCGGCCGCGCGCCGCCGGTACCACATCCGGGCCGTCGAATCCGCGTGGAGGAAGTTCAGCAGCATCCGCGCCACTTTCCGCGCGCCGGCCTCCGAAGGGTGCGTTCCGTCCGCTTCGAACTCCTCGCAGGACCACGTCAGCCCGTCCTCGCGCGGCGTCGTGCCGTTGGCCCAGAGATACGGACCCCATGACAGCCACGGCGCCGAGCCTGTCTCGATGTTCTCCTCGACCAGCCACTTCACCGCGAACCCGGACTGCCAGGCGAACGGTTCGGGGTTCAACGATGTGGACGCGTATCCGGCATAGATCCGGCTGGAGAAGTAGATGAGTTTGAGATTGGGAAACCGGTCGCGCAACAGACCCGTCAGCGCTTTCAGGTCCGCCTGAAGCTTCCGGGCGCTGTCGGGAAACGGAAGCCGCGGTTCCGCGTTGGCCTGTTTCACCCATGCCGTCTGGACCTGCGCCGCGGTCACGCCGGCGGCGGCGAGCCGCTGCTGCACCACGCCGAAGTAGGCTTGGGGTTCGGCAAGGATCCGCTCCACCGGCATCGCCCCCTGCGCTCCGTCCACGGGGACGACAGCGGGATTGCGGTCGCGGTCATCCCCGGCCAGCTGCTGAAAGGCCTGGAATTCCCGGGTCGTGTTCGACATGCCGATGGAGAGAAAGACAATCCGTCCTGCCGTCTCGTCCACGGCTCCCTGGGCGTTGCGAGGCCTGACCTCGGCGGCCAACCGCAGGCCGGCTGCTTCGTGGCGAGGCGGACGGACATTGGCCCGGTTCGGATAGAGCCCGCCGGCCGAGCCCTCGATCCGCAGCAGAGCCCACGGATCATTGAGCGGCACGCCTTGCGAGGATGTGCCCCCGCAATCGGCCGCCTCTCCCGCCAGGGCGGTCATCAGGCAAACGCCCACGGCGTTGAGTCTTCGATCCATGAATTCTCCGGCTCATCAGGATAACCCGGCAGCCGGGGAAAAGTCGCGGGTGCGGCCCGGCCGCCGGCCGGGCTATCGGGTGTGCTTCAACCCGTCGCCGAGAAACTGGTTTAACTGGGCCGCCAGGGAACCGGGGCCCTCGGAGCGGAACAGGGCGGCCGTGGAGGAGATCCGCAGGAGGGCGGACCTCCCGGTCAACTGGAGATGGTAGAGCATCGGCTGGGAGTGCATCCGGAAGATCTCCCTCTCCATCTCCGAGCCGACGTCAGGCGGGGGCAGGATCACGAACGACGTCGGACCCCAACGGCAAAGTGTGCATCCGTCGGGAAGATGCTGCGCCAGGTGCTGGGAATAGCTGATGATGATCCGCTCCAGCGCCGCGGTCCCGAAGCGCTGCTTGAGGACCTGCACATGATCCACAGCCAGGGCCGTCACAAATCCGCTCGACCCCTCCACCTCCGGCAGCATCGCCTCGGCCGCGGCGCGATTCGGCAGTCCCGTGACCCTGTCTTCCAGTCCTTCCCCGCCCACTGCCCGCTGTGCCGGAGCTGAAGTCCGCGCGGCCGCGGCGGTCGTGTCCCTCTTCCCATCCGTCCGCCGTGCCTCTCTCATCCGCCGTGCGTTGGCCAGGCTCATCGTGACCATCGCCGTCACGTCGCTGACCTCGAACGGCTTGGACAGGTACGCGACAGCCCCGGCTTTCTCGGCGCGCGCGATGGTCTCATCGCCGGAGTACGCCGTGACAAAGCACACCGGAACGTCCGAGGCTTCCCGAATCCGGGCCGCCGTCTCGATCCCGTCGATCTCCGCACTGAGGTTCACGTCCATCAGGATGAGGTCCGGGCTGTATTCGGCGGCCGCCGCCAGTGCGCCTTCCGGACTGTTCGCCAGGCGCACGTCGTAATGCCTCAGCTTCAGGGTCTCTTCGAGAACCGTGGAAATCGACGGATCGTCTTCAACCACCAGAATCTTAGCCGCGGGCATCGGTGGGTCCGGCATCGCCTCTGCGGATTCATATCGGCGCGTCAGGGCCTCCGGGTCCTGTTTTTTTCCTCGCTCTCTTGTGTCCGGGGATGAGCCGATGAGGACGGCGAGCATGGAAAACTTCCGCGAAGAAACCCTTGTTTGCCCGGGCGCCGTTGAAACCCCGGTGATCACCGTCGACACGGCGGGCATGGTCCGAGAAGTCAACGCGGCCTTTGAGAGCGTCTGGGGCTGGGCCGCCGGCTCGTCCGCGGGCCTTCCGGTTAGCCGGATGGTCCCGGCCCGGCTGCGCACCGCCTTTGAGATCGCCTGGTCCCGGTATCGGGCGGCCCGGAAATGGCCCCTCGACGGCCAAGTGCTCCGCCTCCCCATCCTGGATAGAGAGGGCCGCGAACGGCTCGCCGACGTCTGCCTTCGGCCGCGCGGCCCGGCCTCGCCCGGCTGCGGATGGGAGTCCGGCGTCGAGGCGACTGTCTGCCCGGCGCCGGACGGTCGCGAGCGCCTTCCTCACCCGCCGCGTCCCCACGGTCTGGACGATTGGTCCGCCTTCGATCCGGCGGCCATCATCGCCCGGATGGACCGGACACTGGACGCCCTGCCGGACGCGGCGGTCTGGGTCGGCTGCGACGGCCTCATCACCTGGTGCAGCGCAGCCTTTTCCCGCCTCTGCGGCCTGACCGGACTTCATGTCGTCGGAGAGTCGATCTTCCGCCTGCTTCCCCTGGAACGCGAGGGCAGGGCGGTTTCTCCTGAAGAACATCCGGCGGGACGTATGTTTTGCTCCGCCATTCCGGAAGTTGGCTGGCCCACGCTCTACCAGTTCCGGGGTTCCGGCGGCTGCCGGACACTCCAGATCCGGGGCTCCCGTTTCGACATGGCGGGGATCCCGGCGGCGGGCTTCCTCATCCTCCGCGACGTGACCGAGCAGAAACTCGCCGACAGCTGGATCGACCGGGACGTGCGAATCATGCGCCTGCTGGGCGCAGTCGCCGCCGAGTGCAACCAGTCCGAATCCGGCGAAGCGGTTTTGCGCTCGGTTCTCGAGCCGGTCTGCCGCGAGTTCGGCTTCGCCGCCGGCCGCGTTGTCTTCTTCCCCCTGGACGGACTTGGGCCGGCCGCGCCCGAGCACTGGTTCTACCCGGATCCGGTGCAGCATGGCGCCTTCTGCCGCGATTTGAAGGTCGGCCATTCCCCCGCCGCGGCATCCCGCGTGCAAACGGTCGCCGAAACCCTCCTTCCGTCGCTGGCCGCCGAGACCACCCCGGAGCCGGAATCGGGCGCGCTCCGGTCTGTGTTCGCCTTCCCCGTGCCGGCCGGTCACCGCCCCGCCGCCGTCGTGGAGTTGTTCGGAACGGACGCGCCGGACGATCCCGATGGCCTGCTCAACTTCGCTGTTCAGCTGGGAGCGCAGGTGGGCCGCGCGTTCGAACGCGGCGCCTCTGAGATGCGGCTTTTGCTCGCCGCAAGACAACTCGAAGACCGCGTCGAGCAGCGCACCTCTGAACTCGCCCGCCTGAACGAGGCGCTGACGCGGGAGGTCGGCGAGCGCAAGCTCGCCCAACTGGCGGCTAGCGCGGCCACTCTCCGCTGCCATACCCTGTTTCGCTCGATCAGTGATGTCGTCTTCTCCCTGTCCGGCTCATGGCGGCTGGTTTTGGTCAATCCGGCCTTCACCACTCTGACCGGGTTCAAGAGCGAAGCATGGATCGGCCGCAAGGCGCTGCGCCTGGTGCACCCGGAAGACCGCCGGTATGTCGCGGCGCAGATCCTCCGGATAACGAGGGGCGCCGAGACGACTCCGTTTGAATGCCGTATTCTGACTGCCGGCGGAGAATTCCTCTCGGTAGAGTGCAATGTTTCGCTCCTCCGCGAAGAGGATGGCTCTGCCGCCCTGATCGGCGTGTTGCGCGACATCACCGCGCGGCGCACCGCCGAGCGGGAACTACACCTCCTCCACCGCGCCGTCGCCGCCACGTCGGAAGGAATCTGCATCCTGGACCCCTCCCGCTCCGGCAGCCCGATCCTCTACGCCAACTCCGGATTCGAGCGGCTGACCGGCTACCCTGCGGCCGGGATCGTGGGCACGCCCTTCGAAGCCGTCTACGGCCAGGATGCGCGGCCTGCCGGCGTTCAGGAAATCCTCGCGGCAATGGCGCAAGGACGGCCCTGTACAGCGGAGATTCCGGCCTGCCGCGTCAACGGCGCGCGTTATTGGGCCCGGCTGGCCGTCACGCCCGTGCTCACCGACCTCGGCGAAATGACCCACTACGTCGCCGTCATATCCGACATCACGCGGCAGAAGGAAGCCGAAAAACGGGAGAACGACCTCATCTCCCTGGTTTCCCACGAACTGCGCACGCCTTTGACGGGGATGCGCGGCCTGGTGGAACTGCTGCTCGAAAACGAGTTCGATTCCGCCAAGCGCCGCCGCTTCCTCGAAACGATCCTGCGTGAGGCCGAACGGCTGGCCTCGCTGGTCAACGACTTCCTCGATGTCGAGCGGCTTCAGTCCGGCAAGGAAAACTTCCACTTCAACCCCGTCCAATTCGACCTGCTGGTCAGGGAGACTCTCGTTCTGTTCGAAGAAGCCTACCCCTCCCACCGCTTTGTCGTCGATTGCCCGGAGACGCCTCCCGCCGTGCCCGCCGATGGAGAACGCATCCGCCGGGCGCTCTCCAACCTGCTGTCGAACGCCGTCAAGTTTTCGCCCGCCGGCGGACTCGTCCGGGTTTCGATCGAGCGGCAGGCGGAACGCGTGGTGGTCGGCGTCCACGACCAGGGCATCGGAATTCCCGAAGAGGCACTTCCGAAGCTGTTCGTGAAATTCTTCCGCGTCGACAGCCCCGAATCCCGGAAGGCCGGCGGCACCGGCTTGGGTCTGTCCATCGTCAAGGAAATCGTCCAGGCCCACGGCGGCTCCGTTTGGGTCTACTCGGTGAAGAACAGAGGGAGCAGCTTCTACTTCTCGATCCCGGTCGCCCGCGCTGTCAGTCCACCGCCATCGTCACCGGCGGACTCGCCTGCCCCGCGGCCGTGACCACCACCGGCACGGCGCTCCCACGCTGGACTCCGGACGGCATGACCGCTTCCACCTGGTAGACTCCCACCAGTCCGGGCAGCAGCGTCGCGGTCACATCCGCGGCCGGCACGTCGCCGACCGTGACGCCGACCGGCTCCATCACCACCGCGCCTTCCCCCGCCGGCTGGCCGTCCTCGGGGGACGGCGTGGCCAATCCGAGCCCGGCCGCCAGGATCCGCAGCCGGTCCCCGGCGCGGGCCGGATTGGCCGTATCCGCAAGCACCGGCTGCTCTCCCGCGCGCACCACAAAGATCCGGCCCTGCCGCTGTTCGCCGCCCGGCCCGGGAAATACCGCCGGCTGCGCCGAGGCGACGTCTACATTTACCGGCTGCGATGCCGTGTTTCCCCTGCGGACGTATATCTGGTGGATCGTGTCGGGATTGATCGCAAGCGGAACCACCGCGTTGATCTGGCCGGGGCTGGCGAACGAGATCGCCATCGGGATTCCTCCCATCAGCACGCGCGTCGCCCCGACCTGCCGCGGCAGCGGCCCAGACTCGAAGCTCTGCGTCACCTCCGCCAGCCGTTCGCCATAGATCGAAATCAGGGCTCCCGGCGCCAGCGGCGTGAACGGACTCGGCGAGACGGAGCTCACCACGCTCGACGGCGCGACCACCGGGGGATCCTGGCGTGGGCGGGTCCCGATGTGGACTACCTGCTCGCCCCGCAGCCGCTGGCTCTGGTCCACAGCGTTGAACTTCAGAACGACCTGGTCTGTCGAACTGCGGGGAACCCAGGTCCCCGTCCAGCGGCCTCCTCCGATCCGTTGCAGCGGAACAACGGAGGAATCGTTGGAAAAGCTCACCTCGACCGCTCCGGAATCGAGCGGATCGCCGCAATCATCGCGAACGTCGGCGGTCAGCGGCACGGGCCAACCCGGCGTCACCTGCGCCGACGGCGACAGCGAGATCACAGCCGGCAGCAGTTGCGACGCGTCGCAGCCTTCCGCCGGCCGGCCGGCCCAGCCTGACCGTGGAGTTCCGAATCCCGTCACGATCACCCGGAGGCGGATCGGCAGCACGCGCCCGTCGGTGAACTCAAGGTTCACCGTCCCCGAATGCGCGCCCACCGGCAGCGCGCCGACGAACGGCTGGATCAGGATCCGGTTCGGCTCGGTCACAGAAAGCTGGGCATCCGAGGGCAGGTTGGCGATCCGCGCGCCGGCCGCGGGTTGCGTGAGTTGGAAGCCCGCGCTCGATCGGAAGGTCTTGGGCCGTTCCGCGATGTTGTACACCAAAACTTCCTGAGCTCCCGGAGACCGGCCCGCCAAGGTCGTGAACACCAGTTCCGCCGGCTCGACCACGGCGCCGGGGTCCGACCCGCGGGGCAGAACCTCGAGGAAAACGGTCAGAACCTGAGGGGAGTTGGCGGCGCCCGGCGCGTCGACGGTCACCACGGCGTAGTACTGGCCCGGAGCCAAGCCGCTCGCATTGACGCGCACTTCCACCCGCGGCGCCACCGCCGGAGGCCCGTCCGAGAAGCCTTCCGTCCGGTCCAGTTGCAGCCAGCCTGACCCGCCGTCCAGCGTCTGCGCGCTGACGCTCCATTCGGCGCGCCCGCGTCCCACGTTGAGAATCTCGAAGCCTCGCGGCGGGATGATCCCGCCGCCCGCCACAGCGGTAAACGACAGCCCGGTCTGCGACAGCAGTATGACACGGTCATTGCGGCTGATCAGCAGCGACACGGGTATCACGCGGGTTTCCGATCCCGCTGTGATGATCAGGCGTCCGGTGTAGGTTCCGGGCAGCAAACCCGAAGGATCGGCCGTAACTTCGATGTTCTGCGGGCGCCCCGGCAGCAGCGTGCCGGCCGAGGGAGCGGCCCGCAGCCACGCGCCGCCCCGGTTGGTGAACGCCTCGGCGCGGAACTCAAGTCTGCCGCCGCCCGCGTTGTCCAGACGGATCGTTTGCGACCGGGCCGCCACGTTCCGCGGAACCGTGAACGAGAGGTTCTCCCGGTCCACGGCGAGTCTCGGCGGCTGGCCCGGGTTCACCGTCACCGCCACGCTGATGGTTCGCGACGGCGGATTAGCGTTGGGCGATTCGATCACGATCGAGGCGAAGTAGGTGCCCTGAAGCAGGTCGGCCGGATCGACAGTCACATCGATGACACGGGGCGCGACCCCGCCAGCCGCCGACAGCTTCACCCACGGCGCACCGCCGCCCGACACGCGGGCCGTGAACGCCAGGCCGGGTGTTTCGGCCCCGATGGCCAACGCCAGAGGCGGCGGCGGCGCACCGCCGACGGCGGCCGTGAACCGCAGCACGCCCGGTGACGCCGAGATTTGAGGAGGGCGGGCGAGGACGCTGCGCAGCCTGCGGTTGTCGGAGTCCGCCACCAGGATGTTGCCCAGCCGGTCGATGGCCAGCCCGCGGCCGGTCAGGCTCGCGTTGAGCGCCGGACCGCCGTCTCCCGGCTCCGTGGCGGCGGGGTTGCCGGCGACTCGCGCCGCCGACCCCTGCGCCACGGCGACCACCGACCGCAGGTCCGCCACCGCCAGGACTCCGTTTGCGTTGACGCCGAGACCCTGCGGGCCGAGAAACCGGGCCGACCGGGCGGGCGTCAGAGGAAAAGCCTCCGTGGTTCCCACTTCTCCCGAGCCCGCCACCGTGTTGATGACGCCGTTCGGGTCCACCCGCCGGACGCGGAAATTGCCCGCATCGGCGATGTAAAGCGCTCCTGCTCGGTCCACGGCGATCGTCGGAGTGTTCGCAAACAGGTTCGCCGGATTGAGCAGAGCGTTGCGGGCCGGCCCGCCGTCGCCGGCAAACCCGCAACTGGAGGGCGTCAGTTCCGGCCGCCCTGCGTGAATGAAGATTCTTCCCTGCCTGTCCACCCGATAGACCGCGCACACAGACGCGTCCAGAATGAAGACGGTCCCGTCCGGGCCCACCGCCACGCTGACGGCGGCGATGGCCGGATCACGCGCCGGCATGCCGTCCTGCGGGAGCATGTTGAACTGGCCGGAGCCGGCGAAGGTCGAGATGATCCCGTCCGGTCCCACCCGCCGCACTTTGAGCGCCAGCGGGTCGGCGATGTAGATGTTGCCCTCCGCATCCGCCGCCAGCCCGGCCGGGCTCAGCAGCGCCGCGGCCGTCGCCGGGCCTCCGTCGCCATCGCTGCCGGCGCGGCCGGACCCGGCAAACGTGGTGATGACGCCGTTCGGGCTGATCTTTCGCACACGCTTGTTGGTGGCGTCAGAGATGTAGAGATTGCCGGACCGGTCCTCGGCGACGCCGGACACA
>Ga0073934_10000672_pt1 | contig 94324 bp, 88 predicted proteins | sample LarsenN4metaG_FD_76834 | JGI IMG/M metagenome (GOLD analysis project Ga0073934, IMG submission 76834) | Hot spring sediment bacterial and archeal communities from British Columbia, Canada, to study Microbial Dark Matter (Phase II) - Larsen... ...
AGCCTGATCTTGAAGTCTGGAGAGACCTCTCACCGAAGGGCTCCAGCTCATCTACCAATTGCATTACTCATTAATCATCAATCAGTTCTCATTTTTCATCGTCGCCGACGGTGTCAAGTGTGTACGCAGATCCCCCTGCCCGAGGGAGAGGGTTAGAATTGAGGTATGGGCGGCGAGTTCCAGCTACTAGAACATCCATCGGATATCGGAATTCTTGCGCGCGGAACCTCGCGGGAAGAGGCGCTCATCGAAGTTTCGAAAGGAATGACGAGCATCATGACGGATCCGGCGAGGATACGCAGCGCTGAAGAACGCGTGTTCCACGTCACTGGTTCCGACGACGCGAGCCAAGTCATCAATTGGCTGAACGAAATTCTTTTCTACTTCGATTCCGAAGGTCTCATTTTCGCGGATTTCGCGGTGGATGCGTGGACTTCACAAGCGATTGACGGGAGAGCGAAAGGTGAGCATGTAGAAGCGGCGCGGCACGAACTTCGCACAGCCGTGAAAGCGGCAACGTACCATCAATTTGAGTTGAAAGAGACCGCAAACGGATGGGAGCTTCGAGTTTTCCTAGACATATAAGGCGGATGTATCAACATGCTGAGCATACCCATCGAAAGAGTCGACGAATACCGTTGGCGTATTCCGAAATCCGCCCGGCCCGGCATGCGGACGGATGCGCTAATCTTCGCCAGCGAAGATCTACTCGAAGCGATCCGAAGAGATCAATCGCTGGAACAGGCGGCTAACGTCGCCACGCTGCCGGGGATTGTTGGCCCGGCAATCGCGATGCCGGACATCCATCAAGGCTACGGCTTCCCTATCGGCGGAGTCGCCGCAACGGATATCGAGACTGGAGTAGTGTCGCCCGGCGGCGTTGGTTTTGACATCAACTGCGGCGTGCGGCTGCTTGCAAGCAGCCTGCACGTGGACGAGGTCCGGCCGCGATTGAAGAGTCTTGTGCACCAGTTGTTCCGGGACGTGCCGTCTGGGACGGGCCAATCCAGCCGTCTGAAGCTGTCGGATGCGGATCTCGATGATGTGCTCCAACGCGGCCCGCAATGGGCTGTTCAGCACGGCATTGGCAGCACGGCTGATCTCGACCAGACTGAAGAGCGCGGTTGCATGCCCGGCGCCGATCCCCAAGCCGTCAGTTCGCGGGCGAAGCAGCGCGGCAGACCGCAAATCGGCACGCTCGGTTCGGGCAATCATTTTCTCGAAGTGCAGGTGGTGGATGAGGTTTTCGATCGGGAAGCCGCTGAGCGTTACAACCTTGATCAGGGAAAGATCACGGTCTTAATTCACACGGGCTCGCGGGGGCTGGGTCATCAAGTGTGCACGGACTACGTCGCCGAGATGGAACGCGTGATGGAGCGATATCAGATTCGTCTGCCGGACCGGCAGCTCGCATGCGCGCCAATTCAGTCGCCTGAAGGACAACGCTATTTGCGGGCAATGGCTTCGGCCGCAAATTTTGCCTGGACGAACCGCCATTGTATTGCGCAAGCCGCGCGAGACGCCTTCAAGCGAGTCTTCGACGCCGACGTTCGGATGCCGTTAATCTATGACGTCGCCCACAATATCGCGAAGATCGAAACACACCAGGTCGATGGTAAAAGCCGGCGAGTCCTGGTCCACCGAAAGGGCGCCACTCGCGCATTTCCAGGTCAACCTGTGTTTGTGCCTGGAAGCATGGGAACCGCGTCGTATCTGTTGCTGGGCCGGCCCGGATCTTCCGAAGCGTTTGGTTCGGCGTGTCACGGCGCCGGAAGACTGCTAAGCCGGTCGGCTTCCAAGAAGGGCGCTTCAGCCAAGGAAATTCAGAAGGAATTGGAGTCCCGCGGTATCATAGTTGAATCGCTCACTCGTGAAGGCCTGACGGAAGAACGGCCCGAAGCGTACAAGGACATCGAGTCTGTCGTAGACGTCGTCCACAACGCCGGCCTTGCTTCACGCGTGGCGCGCTTGAAACCAATCGGGGTGATCAAGGGCTAAAGCATCATGACTCTCCAGGAAAAGATTCAATCGGACCTCGCCGAGGCCATGCGCAGCAAAGATGCGCTGCGCCTAAGCGTCTTGCGAATGATGAAAACGGCCGTCAAGAACCGCGAAATTGACAAGATGAAAGCGCTCGAGCCGTCGGAGGTGATCAACGTCCTCAATTCGCTGGTCAAGCAGCGCAGAGATTCCGTTGAACAATTTAGAAAGGGTGGACGGGAAGAGCTGGCGAAAAAGGAAGAGTCGGAAATCCGAATCATTGAGGAGTATCTGCCGGCCGCTGCATCCGAGGAAGACGTCCGCAAGGCAGTCCAGGAATCAATCAAAGAAACAGGGGCCTCGTCGGTGAAAGATATGGGAAAGGTGATGAAGGCCGCGATGGCCCGGCTCGCCGGCAAGACCGTGGATGGTTCGCGAGTGAGCCAAATGGTGAAGGACGCTTTGGCTTGACCCATGTCCGACGCCTCCTTGCAATCCATGAATGATGCGGCGTCAAGCGAAAGGGTCTCGGCCGGCGATCCTGCCGCGACGCCGCCCGACGTCTCCATCCATCAGCTCGTCATATTCGAGAAGCCGGCGGTCGAGTTCGATCCGGCGCGGCTCTCCGCGTCCAACCTTCACAAGAAGGGGAAACTCCGCGAGTGGTGTGAGAGCCTGGCGGGAACTATCATTTTCGTCCTGCTGTTTACGACGTTCGTTGCACAGGCGACCCAGGTGCCCACTGAATCGATGAAGCCCACGATCCTTGTGGGAGATCATTTCTTTCTGGACAAGATAGCGTTTCCAGGCAACTTTCCGGCCGCCGTCCGGCCGTATCTGCCGAGACGCAGCATTCGCAGAGGCGACATCATTGCTTTCAAGTCTCCCGTCGACGCAAAGATTCCGTTCGTGAAGCGGGTGATTGGAGAACCCGGCGATACGGTGGAACTTCGCGAAAAAACTCTATACGTGAATGGCGAGCCCATCGACGAACCGTACAAGATTCACGTGGACTCGGGAATCTATCGGACGGACTCGTGGACGCCGCATGAACTTTCGGTGCGTGACAACTATGGCCCCGTCGTCGTGCCGCCCGACAGCTTTTTTGTCATGGGGGACAATCGCGACAACAGCCAGGACAGCCGATATTGGGGCTTTGTCCACCGCGACGCCATCATCGGGAAGCCGCTCTTCGTCTATTGGTCTTACGAAGCCGATCCCTACATCCCTACCGAGCAAACCTTCAAGGAGTGGGTGGAAGGATATCTATCGATCGCCATACACTTTTTTGACAGAACCCGATGGTTTCGCATCGGAACCATGGTTGAATGACGCCATGATGCAAATTCGTAAAGCCGTCTTCCCCGCTGCGGGCCTCGGTACGCGCTTCTTGCCGGCCACAAAAGCGCAGCCGAAAGAGATGTTGCCCTTAGTGGACAAGCCTCTCATTCAATACGTCGTCGAGGAAGCCGTACAGTCGGGAATCCGCAATATCACAATCATTACGGGCCGCGGCAAGAACGCGATCGAAGATCACTTCGACGTGTCTTACGAGCTGGAACACGTTCTCGAATTGCGGGGCAAAGAACAATTGCTGAGCGAAGTGCGGCAGATCTCCAACATGGTCAACGTGACCTATGTGCGTCAGAAGGAAGCGCTGGGATTGGGGCACGCCGTGCTGATGTCGCGCGACGCCGTAGGGAACGAACCGTTTGCAGTGATGTTGGGCGATGACATCATTAGCGCGCCCACGCCGTGCTTAAAGCGGATGATCGATGTGTTCGAAAAGCTCCAGTCCTCGGTGATTGCAACTTGCGAAGTTCCCAGGAGTCAGATCTCATCTTACGGAGTCATTCGCGGCTATCCCGTGGACGGCTTCGACGGCCGCGTCTATCGCGTCCAGGATGTGGTCGAGAAGCCGCCCGCGCACGAAGCGCCGTCGAATATCGCGATTATCGGCCGTTATATTCTGATGCCTGAGATCTTCACCGCGCTCGAGAGCACGCGACAAGGCCAAGGCGGCGAAATCCAGTTGACGGATGGAATTCGCCTCCTGCTCGAACAACAGCCGGTCTACGCGTACATGATCGAAGGCGCGCGCTACGATGCGGGCGACAAGCTTGGATTTCTGAAGGCGACCGTCGAGTTTGCGCTGAAAAGCCCCGATCTCGGAGACGCCTTCAAACGCTACCTGAAAAACCTGGAGCTATAGCTTCCGCTTCACGGCAGCGTCAACAGGGTTTGAAGTTCTAACTCCCGCCATTCCCGCCGCTCATACTCGGTTTGAAGAACGAAGGTGCGAAACACGCTGGAGCAGTATTCACAGCCGCGGACGTGGCGGTCTTCTTCGTTGGTGAACTTGGCTCTTTTGTTAGCCACGTCAAGCATGCGCCGGTCGTCGGTATGCGTCATAGCGTCTCCTCCGTGAACAGACGGCGCATGAGGAGGCATCTCTGGCGCCATTTGATAGCATTCGCAGATTGAACGCCTTAGGGAACGCGTGGTATTCGGACCTAACAGAGAAAGTCGGCGGCGCTGACAAAAATCGTCAGCATCTGATCGAGAGCGTGATCACAGTCGTTGCAGCAGTTATTCGCGATAAGGGCAGGATTCTGATCAGCCGGAGGCCTGCAGGCGCGCACTTGTCCGGACTCTGGGAGTTCCCCGGCGGAAAGGTCGAAGAAGGCGAGTCGTTGCAGGTCGCGTTGAAGAGAGAAGTTCGAGAAGAATTGGGAATTGAGATCGATGTATTCGAAGAATGCTTCTCCACAGTGCACGAATATCCGCAACGAAGCGTGCGCCTCCACTTCTTCGTTTGCGCGATCACTGCAGGAACGCCGCGCGCGATCGGCGTCGCCGAATTCTGCTGGGTCGAGCCCTCGCGCCTTCGTGCATATTCGTTCCCCGAAGCCGATCAGGAGTTGATCACGCTGCTGGAGAATCGATGACGCTGAATTTTGGTTCGCACAAATTTCGCTGATTCGCGATTTTTGCTTTGAAATTTTTTGTGACATGACTTAAAAATATTTCTAAATAACGGAAGCTTACCGAACAAGAGGTGAGCAATAGCGGTAAAGAGAATAAGGACGGAGGTGAAATCGGTGCCGACAAAGAAAAAAGCTCCAAAGAAGAAGGCCACGAAGAAAAAGAAGTAAGGCCACACCGATAAAAAAAGCCCCGCGAAATGCGGGGCTTTTTTATTTGGCGATTCATCAGTGAATCGTCTGCGTCTTCTTCCTCAGATAATCCATCAAGATGTATTGCCCCAGATTCACGGTTGTCGTGAAATACGCCTTGCCCCTGCAGATCTCCGTAATCTTCTTCACGAACTCAACAAGGTAGACGTCGCTGGCCAGCATAAACGTGTTGATGAGGATTCCTGACTTCCTGCAAATTGCCGCCTCCTTGTACGTCTGTTCCAGGATCATTGGATCGAGCCCGAAGGCGCTCTTGTAGATGCGGCCTCCCGGCATCGTGATCGCAGAAGGCTTGCCGTCAGTAATCATCACGATTTGCCGCATATCTTTCTTTTCAGACATCAGAATGCGGCGCGCCAGCCGCAGGCCCTCGCAGGTGTTGGTGTGATAGGGACCAACGACGACGCGTGCGAGCTGTTTCAGCGGCACTTCTTCGGCCGAATCGTGGAACAGCACCAATCGCAACGTATCGCCGGGGTACTGCGTTCGAATCAAGTGGGAAAGCGCCAGCGCGACCCGCTTCGCGGGCGTGAAGCGATCCTCCCCGTAGAGAATCATGCTGTGGCTGGTGTCGAGCAGCAGGACTGTGGAACAGGAACTTTCGTATTCCGTTTGCTGCACCATGAGATCGCTATATTCCAGGTTCAATGGCGCTCCTAAACCTTCGCGCGCGACCGCCCGGAGGAGCGTCGAGCTGATGTCGAGGTTGAGCGTGTCTCCGAATTCGTACTCCTTCGACGCCTGGTACGCTTCGACTCCTGTTGCCAGGTGGGCCGTTTCATGTCGTCCGAGCGCGCTTCGGCCGAGGGACCCTAACAGATGCCGGAGCTGACGGAATCCAAGAAAGTCGACCGACTTGTCCGTCAGTTCAAAGCGAGCCGCCCCTCGAGAGTCGTCTTCGAATCCTGACTCGAATTTCTCTGAAACGCGCTGAGGCGACTCCACGCGGAGCCAGCCTTCTTCGACAAGCCGGCGTATTAACTCGTCGATCAGGTCGTCCAGCTTCCGCGTGTCCTCGCTTCGCTCGGAAGATGATTGTTCTTGAAGCCAGCGGTCGAGCAATTCCTCTGAGATTCGGCCCATCTCCAACAGCTTTTCGGCAATCGCCTCGCGCAACGCATCCATGTTGTCGAAGGTCGCCGGGCGGGATTGTCCGTATGCGAACCCGCTCTGGAGAAAGAACTCGGAAATCTCGTCCAGGAGCTCTTCCAGGCTTAACCCATCCAAGGGGGACCCAATCCACTTCGTGTATTTAGTGATTGGCATCTTAGTTTAGCGGCTTCTTGTAGCGGTTTCGCTCGAGCGTGTAATCTCGATACAGTTCCTGTCCGGTTTTCCTCTCGCTGCCGATGAAACCGCGTTCTTCCGAGCGGCCAATCTTGTCCATCGCGTGCAGTCCTTCCAAAATGAACTCGGCGACCGCGATGCGAAGTCCCGGCCGAGCGTTCGAAGGCGCAAGGCTCTCAGCGCGTTCGAGCAATCCCGGCGTCCGCTCCATCTGCGCGAGGATTGTCTTCGCAGTCGCAGTATCGGAAAGTTTCAAGCTGCCGCCCATGTCGAACCATTCGATGACGGGCTTAAAGTCGCCTGAAGGAAAATGCTGACGAAAGACCATCTGAACCGACTGGCGGATCAAGTCTCGCGCAATCGCTTCGGCGCCCTTCAGCTCGCCTTCGTATTCGAGTTCGAGTTTGCCGGTAATGGCCGGAATCGCAGCGTAGATGTCCGCGATGCGCGCCACGGCTGAGGATTCGTTTGACGCGAGGGAGCGACGCTCGGCGTTGCTGACCACGTTTTCCAAACACGAAATAGGCAAGCGCTGGCTGACGCCCGATCTCTTGTCGACGCGCTGATCGGATCGCGCCTTGAAAGCGATCGCTTCGACAATTTGCCTCACGAACACCGGTATCTCCACGCTGCCGTCTCGGTCCCGGCGCAGCCATGCCTCTTGCTCGGTGATGGCCGCGCCGATCTCGAGGGTAGCGGGATAATGCGTCTTGATCTCCGAACCAATACGATCCTTGAGCGGCGTGACAATCTTGCCGCGGGCTGTATAGTCCTCAGGATTCGCGGAAAAAACAAGGACCACGTCCAGCGGCAGCCGGACCGGGTAGCCTTTAATCTGGACGTCGCCTTCCTGCATGATGTTGAACAATCCTACTTGAATCTTGCCGGCGAGATCCGGCAGCTCGTTGATCGCGAAGATGCCGCGGTTGGCGCGGGGCAACAGTCCGTAGTGGATGCTGAGTTCGCTGCCGATCGCGTGCCCGCCCTTCGCGGCCTTGATCGGGTCAATGTCTCCAATGATGTCGGCGATCGTCACATCGGGCGTGGCGAGCTTTTCTACGTAGCGCTCGGAACGATCCCGATACGCAATGGGAGTTTTATCGCCCATTTCGTCAATCAAATCACGACACCGCCGGCAGATGGGCGCGAACGGATCATCATTGATCTCGCAACCCTCGACTACCGGAATCGTTTCATCAAGGAACTCGACCAAGCCGCGAAGGATCCGGCTTTTCGCCTGGCCGCGAAGCCCGAGCAGAATCATGTTGTGTCTCGACAAAACGGCGTTCACGATCTGAGGAACGACGCTGTCCTCGTAGCCGATGATTCCCGGAAACACTGGGGCGCCCGACTTCAATTTACAGATAGATTCGCCCGCATTTCATCTTTAACGGATCGCCTGCGGTCGCGTTGTCCAAACGGGCTCGATCGCAGTTCGCCAAGCGTAGAAGGCAGCATGTCGTTTCTCCCTAGTCTTTCATGACAGATATGACGCGCTATAGAAGAGGAAGTTCGCCGCAAAATGTCCGGCAATTGCGCTTTCGATGCCGCTGCGTACATAAATCCAGCCCAGAAGCATTCCGCCGACGAACGCCGCAGTGAAATTGTCGTAGCTGTGCCTCATTGCAAACAGCAACGAAGATAAAACCAAAGCAAGGGCCACGGGAATAATCGCCGCTGTTGACGGCCACACCGATGTCAATTTTTCGTAGAGACGCCGAAACGAAAAAAGCAGAGACGACAAGATGAACAGCCGGTAAATCACTTCTTCGGTCAGACCTGTGACCAGGGAAATGATGAACGAGTCGTAAACGCCCGTGATCGCCTGAAACTGAGGCGCCAGGTACGGGCTGTAGCGATACGCAAAAAAGAACAGATAGTTGACCACTCCCAGCACAAGTCCGGGCAGGAAGCCCCAATTGAGAATGTCTCTGAGTGCGACCGTCCATTCTTGAGAAGCAAGGAATAGCGAACCGGGGATCTGACTTTCGCGCGCGATAAACAGCCCCAAAGCGCCGAATGTCAACACCACCACAAAGCGCTGAACAACCTCGCGCCCGGCCGCGGCCGGGTCCTCACGCGCGTTCAGGGCGGACAGGCCCGCTGCGACAGCGGCCGCCAAAGCCAGCGCCGAAGAAAATACAAGGACTCTTGGGGGCCGCATGGCGTCCATCATACAACATGCCAGGCGTCCTTACGTTTGGGCTCGTTGTGGCGGATCTTGTTGGGCGGGCTAATACGCGATTTTGACCACCTGCATCACGGGGACCCGGTAATTCCAGGTCTGCGGCAGATTTTCGAAAGCAATTTCGAAACGATGCTGTTGGCCTGGATTCAAAGGACGACCGTTGGTTTCGAAGGCCGGATAGACGCCTTCCTGAACCGGCTTCCCGTCGTGATCCAGGAACTGCATCTTGATGTCGACTCGACGGATCGGCTTGTCGGCTACGTTCGTGATCGTTCCGGCGACAAGGCGTATCTTATGGCCGACATAGTTTTCGCTCGTAGCGACCGAAGGCCGCGTCAACTGCACCATGTTTTGGAGAACGGCGTCCTCGGTGACTTCGGTCAGTTTCTGATCCAGTGTGGACGCGTTGTCGCCGGAAAGCATCCACACAGCAACCGCCGCAACGCCGAAAGCAACAACGGCGCCAATCATAGGAGTGCGCCGTTCATTCATTTCCTATTCTCCGCTGATCACCATGCTTCGAATCTTCATGGTTGGCGCGGCGACCTGCCCAATGAAAGTGAGATCGTTCCCAATCATTTCAATATCGCAAAGCATCTGGCGCAGGTTGCCGGCGATCGTGATTTCATGAACAGGATAAGTCAACCGGCCGTTCTCGATCCACAGTCCGACCGCGCCCTTCGAAAAATCGCCAGTGACCGTGTTTACGCCAAACCCAATCAGTTCGACGACAAATAACCCCGACTGCACCGACGAAACAATCTCTTCGGGCGGCGGCTCGCCCGGCATTAAGAAAAAGTTCGTAGGACCCACTCCGACCGCGCCTGTGGCGTGCCGGCTGCCGTTTCCTGTCGGCCGGGCGCCGAGCTTGCGTGCGGTGTAGGCGCTATGGAGGTAATTCCGCAAAATCCCACGTTCGACGACCGGCGTTGTTTGAGTAGGTACGCCTTCGTCGTCAAAAGGCGCCGACCCGAGGCCCCCTGTCATTCGCGCGTCGTCCAGAATCGTGACGATGGGCGCGGCCGTCTCTTGACCGAGCTGATCTCCAAGAAAGGAGTTCTTCCGATACACGGCGTCGCCGGAGGCCGCCTGAAACACATGATTGATGAGGGTCTGAGCCGCAAGGGGGTCGAACACTACCGGAGCGCGACAGGTTTTCACCTTACGAGCTCCGAGACGCCGAACGGCGCGGGCGGCGGCGCGTCGTCCTACTTCTTCCGGCGTTTCGATCCGATCCCTACGACGCGAGGCGGAGGCCCAGTAGTCCCGCTGCATTCCCGCTTCTGAACGAGCGATCGGAACAACGGCAAGAGAACCCTCCGTGCCTTCATACGCGCCGATGAACTCGTGCGTGTTCGCGACGACTGTGCGCGTACGGACGTATTCGAACATCCCGCCTTCTGAATTTTGAATTGCTGGATCCGCATGGAAGGCGGCCGCCTCCGCGCGTCTGGCCCACTCAATCCGCTGTTCGGGTTTCAGATCGTTCCAGGTTGGGTCGTTGATTTCCAGGTTTGGAAAGTCGGTGCGATACAGCTCCGCTTCCGGCAAGCCGCCGCTTCCATCCTCGGACGTGAGTTTCGCCATTTCCACGGTTTCGTCAACCAATGAAGTCACAATGGGGAGAGACAGATCCGACGTCTGAGAGGTCGCGGTACGGTTCCCCACAAATACGCGGACGCGGAGGTTGCGCGAGACGGCCTCTTTGAGCGTCTCGACTTCGCCCATTCGGACGGTCACTGAAAACGTTTCCTGTTCGCGTATGAGCGCATCAGCAGCCGCGGCTCCTTTGCGCCGCGCGCGCTGCACGACGTGATCTGCGACATCTTGGAGCAAATCCGTCACTTCTCAGTGCCGCCCACCGTGATCTCTCGAATTTTGATTGTCGGCAAACCCACGGACACAGGGACCGTCTGTCCCTCCTTTCCGCAAATGCCGACCCCATGGTCTAGCTGCAGGTCATTGCCCACCATCGTGACTTGACGCAAAACCGTAGGTCCATCTCCGATGAGCGTGGCGCCTTTGACAGGCGTCGTGATCTTTCCGTCCTCAATGAGGTACGCTTCGCTTGCGCTGAATACGAACTTTCCGCTGGTGATGTCCACCTGGCCGCCGCTGAAATTGACGGCGTAGAGGCCTTTCTTTACCGATCGGATGATCTCGTCGGGCGTCGATTCGCCCGACATCATGAATGTGTTGGTCATGCGCGGTATCGGGATGTGATCGTATCCCTGCCGGCGGCCGTTCCCGGTTAAAGGCGCATTCATGAGCTTCGCGCTGAGACGGTCCTGGAGGTAGCCCTGAAGAATGCCTTTTTCGATCAGGACTGTTTGCCTGGTGGGGTTTCCTTCGTCATCGATGTTGAGCGATCCCCGGCGAAAGGGAATTGCGCCATCATCGACGACTGTACACAATTCCGAGGCGACCTTTGTTCCCACCAAGCCCGCAAATGCAGACGCCTTCTTTCGATTGAAATCAGCTTCCAGTCCGTGACCGATCGCTTCGTGCAGGAGAATGCCAGGCCAGCCGGGCGCCAGCACAACTTCCATCGGTCCCGCGGGCGCCTCGGCCGCTCCTAGTTGAAGAACTGCCTGACGGGCAGCTTCTTTGGCGAGCGCTTTCGGATCGAGGTCCTCACGAAAAGCTTCCAGCGCCCGCCGGCCGCCCCCACCTTGATAACCCGATTGTCGGTTAGCGCCTTCTTCGGCGATACAGTGCACGTTCAATCGCACCATCGGCTGCGTGTCCCAGATATAGGTCCCGTCCGACGAGGCGATCAGAACGTGCTTGGTCTCATCGACGTAACTCACCTGCACTTGCTGGATGCGATGGTCGTAGGCGCGCGCTGCACGATCGGCTTCCTGGAGGAGCGCGATCTTCCGGAGAATCTCGAAGTCGGTGGGCAGCAGGGGCGTCGGGTACAGATCATGATCGCGCGACGCGGGCGTTTCGATGCCAACGCTTCCGCCTGCCGGCGAAGAGGCCGCGATGAACGCCGCGGTCCGGGCAGCCTTCAAGATGCTTTCACGACGGAAGTCGTCTGAATACGCGTAGCCCGTCTTTTCACCAGCAAGGACACGGACGCCGGCGCCGCTATTGACGCTTTTGGTCGCCGTCTTGATGATCTCTTCTTCAAGGACGATCGTGTGATTGATTCTGTATTCGAAGAAGATGTCTGCGTAGTCGCCGCCGCGCTCGAGAGCCGCAGCGAGGTAAGCTTCAAGGTCTTGAACGCTGACGTTGTACTCTTCAAGGAAAATGGACTTAGCGGCCATTATGCGTCGGCCTACCGTTCCGATCCACTGGGCCGGCAACGGCCATCGTGTAATTCTCGCTGTCCAAATACTTCTTTGCCACGCGGCTCACTTCGTCGATCGAAATACCCTCGATGTATTGTGGATATTTTTCAATGTAGTCGAAGCCGAGGCCGTAGACTTCCGCGTGCACCAGAAAGCGAGCGATCTGAGCGCTGGACTCAAAAGCGAATACAAAACTGCCGGTGAGATAATCCTTCGCATCCTGCAGCTCCTGCGCCGTTACCGGCTCGTCGATCACGCGCCGAATCTCGTTCAGGAGACCTTCTGTTGCGAGCTGCATATTCTCGGGCGAAGTGCCGATGTAAGCTACGAAACGGCCGGGATCGAGTCCAGCTGTGGAGGTAATGCTGGCAAACATTGTATAGGCCAGTCCCATTTCATCACGCAACCGCTGTGGGATTCTCGCGGTGAAACCCGCCCCGCCTCCCAATATCGTGTCGAGAACCTGCAAGGCGTAATAGTCCGGATTCGCACGCTCGATGCCAAGGTGTCCCAGGTAGATGTTCACCTGCTGCGCTGGCATTGCGACAAACTTTCGTCGCCGTTCGGTCTGCCGGTGCGGCCTCGGGATTGCGGCCACAGGAACTGGTTTCTGCGCCCATCGACCAAAATAGCGCTCGATCTTCGGAAGAAGGTCCGAAACCCTGAAATCGCCAACAACGGACAACAGCGTATTGCCTGGCGTAAAGAACGTATGGTGGAAACCCAAGAGATCGTCGCGCCCAATCCGTTCGACGGTGTCGGGGTAGCCCTGAACAGGACGATGCAGCGGGTGCCGCCCGTAGACCAACTCGTTGAATGTCCAGCCGGCGACGACTTGCGGCCGATCCTTCGCGCTGGCAATCTCGGCCAGGGTTCTCGCCTTTTCCTTCGTCACATAGTCGGGTGGAAACGCCGGATGAAGAAGAATGTCTGAAACTAGCTCAAGGCCCAGGTCAAGATCCTGCTTGAGAATGGTGCATGAGAGTACGATGCGCTCAAAGGACCCGTCGCTCTCAATAGAGCCGCCGACGGACTCGATCGCTTCAGCAATCTCCAGCGACGAACGGCTGACAGTGCCCTCGTCGAGCAGCCGGCTCACCATGATTGCAAGACCGGCCTGCTCCTCCGGCTCCTGCCGTGCGCCGGCCAGCACGCTGGCATTGATGGAGATGGCCGGGATCGCCTGGTTTTCGACCAAAAGCGTTCTCAGGCCGTTGTCGAGAACGTGATTGTGAACGTCGAAAGAGCGGCCGATGCTAGAGCCCGCGCTCTTCATTGCACTCCGCCTTCCGGAAACGGCGCCGACTCTCCTGAATCTTCTTCAGATGTAATATCCTCTTCAACAATTTCTGCGGACTTGTCCGGCAGCAGCCAACCCACAGTCCGGTTATCTTCGCGGCAATAACGCGCGCAGACCCTTGAGACGTCGTCCTCCGTGACTTCTGAAATTCGACGTAGATATGTGTCGATGTAATCCAGACCGTACAAAGTTTCAATCTGACCAAACAGGAGGGCTTGATCCAACGTACGTTCCCGCGACAGGATGAAATGCGCCTCAATCTGATGCTTCGCCCGCATGAGTTCGGCGGGCGTGACGCCTTCCTCGACCACGCGCCGCAATTCGTCGTGAATGCCGGCTTCGATTTCCTCGGCCGTGTGGCGACCGCGTCCCTCGGCGCGGATGTGAAAGAGCGTGGGGTCTTTGGACTCGCCGTATTCGGCCGTGACGAACGTCACATTCTGGTCGCGTTCAACGAGGCGCTGGTACAGTCTCGACGCTTTGCCTTCCGCCAGAATCGCTCCGAGAATGTGCAGTGGATAGCTGTCGCCATGGGCAATCTCTGGAGCGTGATATGCGATCGCGATCCGGGGCACCTTCGATCGCCAGCGCACGAGAACTCTCTTCTCTCCATGCTGCTCCGGTTCGACCAGCATCACGGCAGGCGGCGCAGGACCCGCCGGTATTCCGGCGAAGCAGCGCGCCACGTCCTCCAAGGTCCGCTCAGCGTCAAAATCGCCGGTGATCACAAGAACGGCGTTGTTCGGATGGTAATACTTTCGATAGTAAGCCTGTTGTTCTTCCGCCGTTGCGCGTTCCACATCTTGCAGCCAGCCTACGATCGGGTTTCGATACGGATGCACCTTGTAGGCGGTTGCGTCCAGTTCTTGGAGGAGCAGGCCCCACGGCGAATCGAGATTTCCTTTCAATTCCTCGATGACAACCTTTTTTTCCGCGTCAAATTCGTCAGCGTCGAACGTGCAGTTCACCATGCGGTCGGCTTCAATCTCCAATGCGACCTTCCACCGATCCGACGCGAAATTGAAATAGTATGCGGTGAAATCGTGGGACGTGAAGGCATTGTTGCCCCCGCCGTTCTTTAGAGTCAAAAGGTCAATCTCTCCCTTCGCGAACCGGCTGGCGCCCTTGAACAGCATGTGCTCCAGAAAATGAGACTTGCCCGTTTGTCCCACCTCTTCATTTCGGGATCCAACGCGATACCAGAGGACTGTCGTGACGATTGGAGACGCGTGCAATTCTCTCGTTACAACGACCAAACCGTTGTCGAGGACTGTCTTGCGGACTCCGTCGGCGGCAAATGTCGACAAGCCAAGTGGAATTGACATGATTTAAACTACGACGCGTTCGGCAGACTGAGGAAGCTCTGTCAATTCGCAAGCTATCATATCGGTATTATTCATGTCACTGACGATATCGCTGTCTCCGGACGAGGTCGAACGCGGTTTCCGAACGCTAGGACTTCCTTGCCGGTTCGGTGCAGAAGAGCGCGCGACCCGTGCTCCTACAGATATCGTTGCTAGCGGTATTCGTATTCTGGCTTTCCCCACGCCGATAGACAATGCGGCGCTAACTCTTTCATACATAAAGTCTGTTGGCCGATCCGGCACGCCCAAACAGCTCTCTATTTTTGACCACGCCTGGCATGCACAGGAGGCGTTTATGCACACGCCGTGCCCGCCAGGTTGGCATTTTATTCACATGGACATCCTTCAGGAGTCTGTTAACCAACCCATAAACTACTTAAGTCGTATTATCCCACTGGGTTGGACCCTGCCGTCTGCGATCGAAGTGGTTCTGATGTTGTTTCTTCGTTATCTGACATCGGCAGAGCAACTGCTGACTCGGAAGCACACCTGGTGTTCGGATCCGGCAAGCCTTGGGCGGTTTGTCACGGTTGGGGCGTTCGGCAAAAATGGCGTCTTTATCAGCGCACACCCGACGGGTTACGTCAGCCGGGGCTTGGGAATCTGCCCGAAGGTCGCTTCGTAAGTCGGTCAGCTTTGGGATTGCGCCTTGCGGCTCACTTGGATGCGAATCAAAGCTCTTTCAAGGGTCACCAGTTCGCGCTTGAAGTCGACATCATCGCCGCCGCGACTGATCCTTTGCTCCGCGCGTTCTTTGGCCCGCAGGGCGCGGTCGAGATCGATCTCATGGGCCCGTTCGGCGGTTTCCGCGAGGATTCGAACCTGATCCGGCAGGACCTCGGCAAACCCCCACGCCACGGCAAGCCAGAACCAGCGAGATCCGATCCGATATCCGAGCTCTCCGACCTTCAACTCGGTAAATAGAGGCGCATGGCCGGGAAGCACGCCGAGATAGCCCTCAGCGCCCGGGATCTCGCATTCGTCGACTCGTTCATCCACGAGGGCGCGTTCTGGAGTGACGATTGTGAGGTGGATGGCGTCACCCATGAATCACGCCGCTTTCATTTCTTCGGCTCTTTCAAGAACCTCGTCGATCGTTCCAACCATGTAGAACGCCTGTTCAGGGATCTCGTCGTGTTTCCCTTCGACGATCTCTTTGAACCCCTTGATCGTGTCGGCAACCTTCACGTACTTGCCCGGCTTCCCTGTGAATTGCTCGGCTACAAAGAAGGGCTGCGAGAGAAATTTCTGGATCTTCCGAGCGCGCGCCACGACGAGCTTGTCATCCTCCGACAGCTCATCGATTCCCAAGATCGCAATGATGTCCTGCAGGTCCTTGTACTTTTGCAGGACAGCTTTCACCGAACGTGCGACGGAGTAATGCTCCTGACCTACGACGCGCGGATCGAGAATTCGAGAAGTCGACGCCAGAGGATCGACGGCGGGATAGATGCCCAGTTCCACAATCTGGCGAGAAAGGTTGGTTGTCGCATCCAGGTGCGCAAAGGTCGTCGCCGGCGCCGGGTCGGTGTAATCGTCAGCCGGAACGTAGATCGCCTGAACCGAGGTTATGGAACCCCTCGTGGTGGAAGTGATGCGTTCCTGTAACTCCCCCATTTCAGTAGCCAGCGTCGGCTGGTAACCGACGGCCGAGGGCATCCGGCCGAGAAGCGCCGACACTTCAGAGCCAGCCTGCGTGAAGCGGAAGATGTTATCGATGAACAGGAGCACATCCTGGCCTTCCTCATCCCTGAAGTATTCCGCGGTCGTCAACCCGGTCAATGCGACGCGCAGGCGCGCCCCTGGCGGTTCGGTCATTTGTCCGTAGATGAGCGCCGCCTTGTTGATGACGCCGGATTCCTTCATTTCCAGCCAGAGATCATTTCCCTCGCGCGTCCGCTCGCCGACTCCGGCGAAAACGGAAATGCCGCCGTGTTTGGTTGCAATGTTGTTGATGAGTTCCTGAATGATGACCGTCTTGCCGACGCCTGCGCCGCCGAAAAGACCGATCTTTCCGCCGCGGAGATATGGCTCTATCAGATCGATGACTTTGATGCCGGTTTCAAACATTTCCAGCTGCGTGTTCTGCTCTGTAAAGCTGGGCGCCGGTTTGTGAATCGGATCTCGCCGCTTGGCCTGGATCGGCCCGAGCTGATCTACCGGCTCTCCGATGACATTGATGACGCGGCCCAGGGCGCCGGCGCCAACGGGGATCGTGATCGGACCGCCGAGGTCCTCGGCCGGCATGCCTCGCACCATACCGTCGGTTGGTTGCATGGACACGCATCGGACGCGGCCTTCCCCAAGGTGCTGCTGCACTTCGACAATAACGTCGAGAGGCGCGGGCAAATGGAATCCTTTGCTCGTTATCCGAAGAGCTGTGTAAATGGGAGGCTGGCGGCCCTCGGCGAACTCGACATCGACAGCGGGCCCGATGACTTGTGAAACTCTTCCGATGTTCTTTTCCATTTATGACGCTCCTGCGCCACTGACAACTTCAATGATCTCTCGCGTAATTGCGGCCTGACGCACACGGTTCATATTCAGCGTTAGGGATTCGATCATTTCGCCTGCGTTGCGCGTGGCGGTATCCATTGCGGCCATTCGGGCGCCGTGTTCAGAAGCTGCGGACTCCAACAGCGCCCGATACACTTGCACTTCCACGTAACGCGGCAGCAAGCGATTGAATATCTCCTGTGGTTCCTGTTCGTAGATGTAATCGATCTGCGGACCGCCGTCTTCCACTTCCGGCCGGCGCAACGGCAATAGCTTTTCAACGGCGACGCGCTGCTGGATAACGGACTTGAACTCGTTATAGACAAAGTAAACGGCATCGATCTCGCGCCGCGTATAGAGGTCGATGATATTCTGCGAAATCTCCTTGGCGTGACCATAATCGAGTCTGCTAAAAAGATTTACATAGTCTCCCGAGATATTGGCCCGCCGCCGGCGAAAGAAGTCGCGCCCTTTTCTTCCGATCAGATACAGCGAAACATTTTCCACCCGATGTTCGCGTAGAAACATTTGAGAGGCGCGGATGAGGTTCGCGTTAAACGCGCCGCACAACCCGCGGTCCGCAGTGACGACGGCGAGAAGAATCCGCGTTTCCGGCCTCGCTTCCAGCAAAGGATGTGTAATGTTTTCGACGCGTCCGGCAAGATTAACCAAGACCTTGCGGAGTTGGTCGGCGTACGGCCGGGCGCTCACGACGCGCTCCTGAGCCCGGCGCAGCTTCGCCGCAGACACGGTCTTCATTGCCTTTGTCAGTTGCTGCGTGTTCTTGACAGAACGTATCCGGCGCCGGATATCGAGAAGGCTTGGCATCGTCTAGGCCGCGCGGCCCGGCTCCGCTTTGAATCTTTCTTTAGCGTCTTTGAGAACACGGCTCAGCTCGGACCGGGTCTCGTCGTCTAAGGTCTTGCGTTCGCGGATCTTTGCAAGAAGGCCGGGATGGTTGGCGTCCAGGAAGCGATACAGGGACTGTTCAAAAGCCCGGCATTCCGGCACATCAATGTCGTCGAGATAACCATTAGTCCCGGCAAAAATGATGACGACCTGCTTCTCGACAGGGAGCGGCGCATATTGATCTTGCTTGAGAATCTCCGTCAATCGCTGCCCACGAGACAGTTGCGCCAGCGTCACCTTGTCCAGGTCCGAACCGAACTGAGCAAAGGCCGCCAGTTCGCGGAATTGGGCAAGTTCGAGCCGCAGCGAACCGGCGACTTGGCGCATCGCCTTGATTTGCGCGTTGCCCCCGACGCGGGACACTGAAATTCCCACGTTGACCGCCGGCCGGATGCCCGAATGGAAGAGATCGGTTTCGAGAAAGATCTGGCCGTCCGTAATGGAAATGACATTGGTTGGAATGTAAGCAGAAACATCCCCTGCTTGGGTTTCGATGATCGGCAACGCGGTTAAAGACCCGCCGCCTTTCTTATCGTTCATCTTGGCCGCACGTTCAAGGAGGCGGGAATGCAGATAGAACACATCTCCGGGATAAGCTTCGCGACCTGGCGGACGGCGAAGCAGCAGGGAGATTTCACGATATGCTTGCGCGTGCTTGGAGAGGTCATCGTAGATACACAGCGCATGTTTGCCGTTATCACGGAAATACTCGCCGATTGCACATCCGGCATAGGGTGCAATGTATTGCATCGGCGCTGGGTCGCTAGCGGTTGCAGCGACGACCACCGTGTATTCGAGAGCGCCATATTCCTGAAGCGTCTTCACGACCTGAGCGACGGTCGACCGTTTCTGTCCAATTGCCACGTAGACGCAGACGACGTCTTGTCCCTTCTGATTGATAATCGTGTCGATAGCAACCGCGGTTTTGCCGGTCTGGCGATCGCCGATGATGAGCTCTCGTTGACCGCGGCCGATCGGAATCATGGAATCGATAGCTTTCAATCCGGTCTGCAGCGGCTCCTTCACCGGTTGTCTGTCAACCACGCCCGGCGCGAGTCGCTCCACAGGTGCGTGTTTGTCGGCTGCGACCGGACCGCGACCATCAAGCGGCTGAGCCAATGAATCGACTACTCTGCCGATAAGGGCGTCGCCAACGGGGACCTCCATAATGCGTCCGGTCCTTTTGACCTGATCCCCTTCACGGATCTCGGTGTAGTCGCCCAGCAGGACAGCGCCCACCTGGCTCTCTTCGAGGTTGAGGGCCAGCCCCATCACTCCGTGAGGAAACTCCAACAATTCACCGGCCATCGCTTTATCCAGGCCGTAGACTCGCGCGATGCCGTCGCCCACCGAAACCACCGTTCCTACTTCGCTGACATCAATTCCGGCGCGGTATTCTTCAATTTGCTCACGAATGATCTTGGTAATTTCGTCTGCTTTGATCTCCATGATTTCCCTTTGGCTTTCGGCCTAGCTGCTCGTGAGATTGCGATGAAAGAGACGGAGTTGCTGGCGAACCGAACTGTCGTAGATGGCGCCGTCGACCTCCGCGATGAAGCCGCCGATGAGTTGCGGGTCGGTCGACAATTCCATCCGGACGTCGCGCCCCGTCAAGGCTCGCAGTCTTGCGGCAACGCGACGCTCCTGCCCCGGGTCCAACGGGTATGCGGAAGTAACGCGCGCCTGAACGACGCCGAGTTTTTCGTCAAGAAACAGGCGATACGACGCGACGATTCTGTCGATCAGATCGAGACGGTTGCGCTCGACGAGAAGATTCAAAAGGTTCCGGATTACGCCATCAAAGAACAGCGCGTCTCCGATTTCCCCCAGCAATCGCTTACGCCGGTCGGCGGAAACCGTCGGATTCTCCAACAACTGCCTTACTTCCGGCTGTTCCGACAAGAACGCCGTAAACTTCTGGAGCTGTTCCAACCCGGACTCCGCTTTGCGCGGGTACAGAACATCAATCAACGCCTTCGCGTAACGCCTTGCCGCAACCGACACTACTTCGCCTCGCTCTGTCCCTTCAACATCTGTCCAGCCCGCTACGCCAACTGCCAGACTGACAAACGTGTGAAACTAGCACTCGCAAGAAGCGCCTGTCAACCGTGTAAATCCGCGTCATCCGCGTCATCCGCGTCCGATTCCAAGGGACTATGCGCGCAGCGTGGAGCTATTCAGCAGTCGTTAGCGGCGTCGATTCGGTTGTCTCAACGGTTTCCGCGTCACCACCCGGCATCCGGCTCCGGCCGTCGAGCACCCCTCGCTCGTGCATGACCAAGACGGGCGTCTTCAAGTCGCCACGGAGCGAACCGCTAGGAAAGATCTCGGTACGACGTCCGACTTCGATATTTCCAAAAACCTTTCCGTGAATCTCAATTTCCCCCACCTTGATGTCAGCGTGAACGACAGCATGCTCGCCGATCGTCAAGACATCGCCGCTTGAGATGGAACCGTGGAAGTTGCCGTCAATGCGCAGCGTACCGGAAAACTGCAGTTCTCCGGTGACGCTTGTCCCTTGATCAAGAAAACCCGAGATCTCATCGGATGATTTGCGTCTCAATCTCATGATTCAAACCTCAGAATTTGGTACGCATCAACCCTTCGTAGAGCCGGTTCATTTCCTCAAACGAGAAGAAATGAATCTCAATTTTGCCCTTCCCCGCGTGCTCGTGGATGGTGACTTTCGTCCCCAGGGCCTGCTCCAACGAGCGAATAGCGGCCTTCACGTTTGGGTCAACGATATCGGGTCCGTCCGACTGCTTTGAAGCGACATCCTTGGCGCGCCGAGAGACTAACATCTCGGCCTGTCGGACAGAATAGTTTCCTTCAATAATCTTCTTGGCCGATTCCACGACGGCATTAAGGTCTGAAAGAGATAGCAAGGCCTTCGCGTGGCCCGTTGTCAGCTTGTTCTCGGTGATCCACTGTTGAACTTCTTCCGGGAGACGCAGCAATCGGAGCATGTTGGCGACAGTAACGCGACTTTTACCCACCCGGCGCGCTACTTCTTCCTGCGTGAGATCGAACTCCACAATGAGTCGTTCATACGCTCTCGCTTCTTCAATTGGATTCAGGTCTTCTCGTTGCAGATTTTCGATCAGCGCAATCTCCAGCGCTGCATAGCCTGCCGCATCACGCACGAGCGCCGGGATGCGGACGAGGCCTGCCCGCTGCGCAGCGCGCCACCGCCGCTCGCCTGCGATCAACTGATAGAGATTATCCGGCAACGGATGGACGACGATGGGCTGAATGACGCCGTGCACGCGGATTGAATCCGCGAGCTCATCCAGGCTCGCGTCGTCGAAGCTTCTGCGGGGCTGATTCGGGTTCGGCACAATCCGGTCGATATCAATCTCCCGGAGAACTTCCAGCTCGGCCGCCTCCGTCGTCCCCAACAGGGCGCTCAATCCGCGTCCCAATGCCTTTCTCTGTGCGGGCATGAATGATCTCCTTTGCCAGGCGTATGTAAGCCTCAGCGCCTTTGGATTTGATGTCGTAAAGCAGGATCGGCCGTCCGTGGCTGGGCGCCTCACCGAGGCGGATGTTGCGGGGTATGATGGTCGAAAAGACCTGCCTTCCGAAAAACTGTCTCAGGTCTTCCATCACTTGATGTGACAAATTCGTGCGCTCATCAAACATCGTGAGCAGCACGCCCTCGATTTCCAGATGCGGATTCCCTGCGCGCCGGATCTGCTGCACAGTCATCATCAACTCTGAAACGCCTTCCAACGCGAAGTATTCGCATTGGATGGGAATCAGGACGCTATGCGCGGCGACAAGAGCGTTGACCGTCAGCAGGTCCAGAGAAGGCGGGCAGTCCACGAGAATGAAGTCGTAGCTCTCAATGACAGGGCCGACAACCGAAGCCAGCCGACGATGGCGATCATCCCGCTGTGACAACTCCATCGTTGTTCCCACAAGCTCCCGGCTCGCGGGCGCGAGGAACAACGACTCCAATTCGGTCGCATGAAGAATCGACTCGAGGGCCTCGCCGTGAACCAATACATCGTAGGTCGACTTCGCGTACGAGCCTTTGCGGACTCCCAATCCGGACGTGGCGTTGGCTTGCGGATCGAGGTCCACGATCAGCGTGCGCATGTCCGCGGCCGCAAGCGAAGCCGCAAGATTGATCGCAGTGGTCGTCTTGCCGACTCCGCCTTTCTGGTTAGCTATGGCGATGATGCGTCCCATCGTCTCACGACTGTTACGACGACGTGCGGCGTCGTTCCACGTGGAACATAGTTGAGGGTCGTTCCACGTGAAACAGTCTCAGCCGATGCCAGGTCAGGACTGGTCCAGTCGCCAAACCCAGGCTTCTGATCGACTCCCCGGCACGACCAGATGCTGCTCTCCAGGAATTGGAGACGTTTTCTCCGCCGTGACCCACACACACCGGGTCGACGGCGCCGCGATGCGCCGCAACGCAGCGAGCAGCAATGGGGTCGGGCGGAGCGCCTGCATGGTGACCCAGTCCGGCGACGGAATGTCGGCCTCTTCCAGTCGCTTCTTGTGGACCGACACCGTTTTGAGCTCCAAACGGGCGGCGACGTGGCGCAGAAAGGCCGCCCGACGAGCGCGAGGTTCGACCAGGTGCGCCTGAACAAAGTTGGATGTCAGCAATATCGGAATCGCGGGCGACCCGTTCCCCGACCCAACATCCAGGAGCTTCCCCGACATTTGTAGTTGGTTCGCAATCCAGATAGGTTCAACAACGAGGCGGCGAACAAGAGCGCGGCCCTGGAGGGACGTGAGATTTACAGTGTGACGCCAATGCTCCAGCTCCTCCAGGTAGATCTGAAGCCGCGCTCGGACAGAGTCCGACACCTGTAGTTTTAGACCTCGCAGCTCCTCTTCCAGCAGTTCGTGCTGTTGCACATTGAGTCAAGCCGTTGCGCCGGAACCCTGCCTCATCTCCAGATGCAGCAAAACGATGGATATCGCTGCTGGCGTGATGCCGGGAATGCGGCTGGCCTGAGCAATCGACTGCGGCCGCACGCGACTCAGCTTCTCGACCACCTCGCGCGACAACCCCGGCATCGCACTGTAGTCGAAATCGTCTGGAATCCGCTTCGCCTCAGCCTTCTTGAGCCGCTCTACCTCGCGCGCCTGTTGCCGGAGATAGCCTTCATACTTGATAGCCGTTTCGATGGATGCCACATCTTCCCGCCGGAGATTCTGGATCTCCAACACGTTCTCCCGAATGAGATCTTCCAGATGGATGTCAGGGCGCCGCATCAGCGCCGCAAATGTCGGCCTGTCTCGGAGCTCGATCGCCCGCGCCGCAAAAAACGCATGATCCCCCCGTGGTCTGGCCGCTTCCAGATGATCGCGCACAGCGCGAATTCGGCTCCGACGCTCCTGGTACGCATTCCAATGCTTATCGGTAACGAGACCCACACGGCGCCCAATTGGCGTTAACCGCTCATCAGCATTGTCGATTCGCAGATTCAGCCGGAATTCGGCTCGCGATGTGAACATCCGATACGGCTCGTTGGTCCCCTTCGTCACGAGATCGTCGATCATGATGCCGATGTAAGCTTCCGATCGATCCAGCGTGACCGGGACGTCCCCGCGCACCAACTGCGCCGCATTGATTCCCGCCAGGATGCCCTGCGCCGCCGCTTCTTCGTAACCCGTCGTTCCATTGATCTGACCGGCCAGGAAAAGTCTGGGCGCTTTCTTTGTTTCCAACGACGGCAGCAGTTCCGTCGGCTGTACAAAGTCATATTCGATGGCATACCCCGGACGCATCATTTGAGCCGATTCCAGTCCCGGTATGCTTTCCAGCATTTCCCGCTGCACATCGATCGGAAGGCTTGTCGACATTCCATTCACATAGATCTCATGGGTGTCCAGGCCCTCGGGTTCCAGGATGATCTGGTGATGATCCTTATCCGCAAACTTGACAACCTTGTCTTCGATGGAAGGGCAATAGCGCGGACCCACGCCTTGAATCTGGCCGCTATAGAGGGGCGATCGGCTGATATTGCGACGAATGATGTCGTGCAGACGTTGCGTGGTCTGAGTGACGTAGCAACACGTTTGATTCTCCAGACGAGACTCGGTGCGAAATGAAAACGGCGTGGGCTGTGCGTCGCCGTGCTGCGCTTGGAACGCCGCAAAATCAATCGTGCGTCGGTCCAGACGGGGCGGCGTCCCCGTTTTCAGACGCCCCCACTCAAAGCCGATGCCGCGGATACATGCCCCCAACGTCGTCGACGCCGGCTCCCCGTTGCGGCCGGCCGTGAACTGCCGTTCTCCGATATGAATCAAACCATTCAGAAAGGTTCCCGTTGTCAACACCACCGCGCCAGCCTGCACACGCCGACCATCCAAGAGCTCAATGCCCACGACGACGCCGCGCTCGTTCCGGAGGATCTCGGTAACTTCCGCCTGTTTGATGTACAAGCCTGGCGTGCGTTCCAACAGGCGGCGCATGACCACGCGGTACAGCGCTTTGTCCTCTTGCGCGCGCGGCGACCAAACGGCGGGTCCGCGGCTAGTGTTAAGCAGCCGGAAATGAATGCCCGCTTCATCGCCCGCTAGACCGATCAATCCGCCCAGTGCATCAATTTCCCGCACCAAGTGCCCTTTAGCAATCCCGCCGATCGCGGGATTGCAAGACATCTGAGCGATCAGGTCTGCATTCATCGTATAGAGCGCTGTGGAGAGCCCCATGCGGGCGGCGGCGTGAGCGGCTTCGCAGCCGGCATGCCCTGCGCCCACAACCACAACGTCGTACTTCTCGTCGAACATGTCTACTTTCCGATGCAAAAGGTCGAAAATATTCGATCTAAAATGTCGTCAAGAACCGCATCGCCGGTCAATTCATTTAATGCGCCTAGGGCTGAATAGCAATCCAACAACACCATTTCATGCGGCGTCCGTTCCTGCAGCGCCCGGCCGGCGGCGGCAACCGCCGCTACAGCTTTTGCCACCGCGTCGTGCTGCCTTGCGTTGGTCAAGACAGATTCCGACCAGTCCTCTGCACTGCTGGCGCCCACGAAGTCCAGGACCGCTCTTTTCAGCCCGTCCATTCCCAAACCCGTTTTGGCGCTCACGCTGTGCGCCATCTCGGAGAACGCCGAGGGGGCGACAGCTTGCGGCAAGTCGGCCTTGTTAATCACAACGACATGCCGCGCCCTCCGGGCGCGATCCAATAGCTTCTGGTCGTCGTTGTCCAGAGGCGCCGATCCGTCGATGACCATGAACACGAGATCGGCTTCTGCAAGCGTCTCGAGAGATCGCGTCATGCCGATGATTTCAATCTCGTCGCCGGACTCCCGAAGGCCGGCAGTATCGAAAAGCCGCACGGGGACCCCATCGAAATCGACCATTTCCGTCAAGACGTCTCGCGTCGTCCCGGGGATCTCGGTGACGATCGCTCGCTCCGCAGCAACCAGACGATTGAACAAACTCGACTTGCCTACATTGGGTTTCCCAACGATCGCGATGCGCACACCCGCTGTTACGATCCGTCCGCGCGCATACGTCTCCCGGACTTCTTCCAAACTGTGGCGCATTGCCTCAATGCGTTCCGCCAGAATCCCATCGCATGGCAACTCCAGGTCGTCCTCCGCGAAATCGATAGCAGCTTCGAGGGCGGCGATGATATCCAACAGGGCGTCTTTGACAGGCGCCAATCGCTGGGAAAGACCGCCCTCCATCTGACGCAACGCCAACTTCGCCTGCGCCTCAGTCTGAGCAACGATGAAATCCCGGACCGCCTCCGCCTGCACGAGATCGATCTTGCGGTTGGCTACAGCCCGGAGCGTAAACTCGCCGGGCGCTGCAGGCCGAGCGCCTGCGCCCCGGACCATCTCGATGATGCGGCCCAGAACCACCGGATTTCCATGTGCGCTGACTTCAACGACGTCTTCCCCGGTGTATGAACATGGCCCCTTGAAGTATGTCACGATTACTTGATCGACCGCCTCGCCCTGCTCCGTCGCCCAAATACCCACCGTCGCTCGGCGCGGCGTCAACGGCCTCTTGCTTTTCAGGAACGTCGCCGCGATTTCTCGCGCCCCCTTCCCCGACATCCTGACAACGCCGATACCGCTCCGCCCTATCGGGGTAGACAGAGCGATAATCACATCATCGGCCGCAACGATCTTATGGAGGCCTTCGCTCTGCATGTTTCAGGGTCACGCTAGGTTTTGCTTTTGCGCCGACGTGAGGGCGCCTGCGGTTGACTCTTAGGAGACCAAAACCGGTTGATGAGCAACTGCTGGGCGATCATCACGACATTCCCGGTCAGCCAATACAACATGACTCCGCTCTGGACAGGGAATATCACAAACATCAGCGTCAACATGAACGGCATGACCAGCATCATCCTCGCTTGAACGGGGTCGACGCTTGGGGTCGGCGTCATCTTTTGCTGCACAAACATCGAGACGCCCATCAGCACCGGCAAAACTCGGCTCGGATCCGGTTGGGATAGGTCTTGCACCCATAGGATCCAAGGCGCGCGTCTCAACTCTATCGACACCGACAGCATGCTCCAGAACGCAAACAAGAATGGCATTTGAAGCAGCAAAGGCAGGCAGCCGCCCAGCGGATTCACCCCGTGCTCCTTGTACAGCGCCATCATTTCTCCTTGAATCTCCGCGCGACGAGGATCGGTGGGTTTCAGTTTCTTGTATCTGTCTTGCAACGTTCGCATCTGCGGTTGCAGCCGCTGCATCTTTTGCATTGCGACCTGCTGCTTCAGCCGCAACGGCAGAAGCGCAAAGTTGATCGCTATGGTCAAAATGATGATCGCCCAACCAAAGTTTCCGACGTAGTTGTGAATCCAGAGGAGCGCCGCCATCAGCGGACGTATGAGGACTTCAAACCATCCGTAATCCAGCACTGCCTCGAGCTGCGGGTCGACCTTTTTCAGCGCTTCGGCCGACTGCGGCCCGACAAACAGCTTCATCGGCGACGTGGCCACGTCCATCGCCACCGACAATGCACTCCGTTCTGCGTCGGCGCTCGTTGGAAAAGGCGCTTTGGCGATCGTCGCCGGCGCCGGTTGGTCGGCGATAAACATGGCTAAGAAATACTGATCTTCCACACCGATCCGAGCGGTTGTAACCTCTTGCTCGCCTTCCACGTCCCCCAACCGAACGCGTTCAAAGTCTCCTTCCCTCTGGTAGACGGCATTCCGCTCGCCGGGGTTATCCGTCACAGACTGGTCGCCAAATACGCCTTGCCATACGATTTCGTGGGGCGTTTCCCGGCCGTTTTTGCGCACCGCAGACGTGATGATTACGAGATATGCGTCGTCGTCAAATTCAAAGGTCTTGCGTACGTGAACATCACGGTCGGAGAACTCAAACGCCACGCTGTTTGCATCCACCCGCTTCATGTCGTAGTTTGCTTGGGCTAGTCGCTCATCGAGTCCTCGATCTCCTGTGCGCACAACCAATGGCCCACCCGCCTCATTCAAAGCAGACGAATCGATGAGCTCAATCGGTTCGCCCTTGGCATCGGTATACTGTTTCAGCCGGAAGCTTTTCAGAACCGCGCCGCGGTTCGACACTGTCGCACTGTACAACGCGTTGCCGATGACCTCCTCTCGGACATCCGCCGCTCGTACTTCCTTGCCCGTCGCGGCCGGCTCCACGTCCGGAGGCGGAGCGATGCTTTCGTCCGATGAAGTCTCTTTATTTTCGCTTTGTTCGTTTCGTGACTGGTTCGACGCCGTATCCGCCGGCCGCGATGTAGGCTGAGTAAGGTGCGGAAAGTACCATTGAAACCCGTACAGGACGGCGAACGACAGCAAGAACGCTATAAGAATTCGCTTCTCCATCAAGGAACCGCTTTCATTTCACAGGATCGTATCCTCCGCGATGCAGTGGATGACAGCAGAGCAAGCGCACCAACGCCCGTCGGGCGCCCTCGCAAGCGCCATACGTTTCGATCGCTTCGACCGCATACTCGGAGCAACTCGGCACAAACCTGCATGACGGGGGCAGCCATGGGGACACAATCAATTTGTAACCGCGCAGCAACAGCAGCGCCAGTTTCTGTACAGAGACGCCAATCACGAACTTACCCCTAGCAGGTTTAACAGTTCGGATCGCAACTCGCTGAACTGCCTGTCATACGCCGACCGACGAGGATTCACGACGACATCGAATCCGCTGGGCATACGATCTAGCTTTTGCCGGAGCATCTCCCTCATCCTGCGTCGAATCTTGTTTCGGACTGTCGCCACGCCGAGCTTTCGTGGGATCGTCAAACCGAAACGGCTGCGCTCCAGCCCATTGGGCAGAATGAACACCACAAAGGATTGCGATGTTTTCTTAATCCCTCTGGTGTAGACAGCCTGATATTCGCCCGCTTTCTTGAGAGTGACCAGCTTTGAGGACGTTTTTATGTGGACCAATCCTTCAGGGACTTCAGTAGTGGTCAACCGCTATGCGCTTTCGCCCCTTATCCCGTCGTGCTTTCAAAACTAACCGTCCGCCTCGAGTCTTCATTCTTGCTCGAAATCCATGAGTCTTTGCTCGACGCCTGTTATTCGGCTGGTACGTTCTTAGCGGCATCTGTTGGTGCTCCCTATAAAATTAAAAATCTAACACTCGCGGAAAAAACGCGTCAAGAAACTCGCTGAATTTCCCTGCGGCCCGACCTACGCAGAACAAGTTTTTTTGCCTTGGAAAGGAAAATCGAAAGTGCTACCCTTTCGCGGTTTTCTCTCGCCGGCAGACTCCTATTTTGTACGGAAGTGACGCATAGATTCATGGGATGGACTTTTCCACATCTGTGAGAATCCCTGTGGAAATCTTACCCCCTTCACCGCCTGGTCGTTTAATGGATACATGGAAACGAGTTCTATCTGTAGTTGAACAACGAGTTAATCCGCAGAGCTACAACACGTGGTTCAAGCCAACCCAGTTGATCCGACACGAGGGTAAAGCGCTCTATGTACGGGTGCCCAACATGTTCTTTAAGGACTGGCTCAGTGAGCATACCGATATGGTTTTGGCCGCCGCTCAGGATGCCGGCGTTGGCGAGGTAAACGTCGTGTACGTAACCGAAAAAACTCCCCCTTCAACCAATGATTCCCACAACCAGGGCCGCTTGGATTTTGAATCGGTCGACAATATTCTGAATCCAAAATACACATTTGACACTTTTGTCGTCGGCTCATCGAATCAGTTTGCCCACGCGGCCGCCTCGGCCGTCGCCGAACGCCCCTCCAAGGCCTACAATCCTCTCTTTGTTTATGGCGGAGTCGGTCTTGGAAAGACGCATCTCATGCACGCGATCGGTCATGCTATCAAGCGGCGGGACCGCAGTCTCCGGCTGACCTATATCTCCACAGAACAGTTCACCAACGAACTTATCAACGCTATCCGGTACGACAAACTTCCAAGTTTTCGCGAACGCTACCGGAGCAACGACGTCCTTCTGATCGACGACATTCAGTTCATAGCCGGGAAGGAACGTACGCAAGAAGAATTGTTCCACACTTTCAATTCGTTGTATGACACACATAAGCAAATCATCATTTCAGCAGACTGCCCACCGCGCGAAATCCCTACGATTGAAGAACGCCTCCACTCGCGATTCGAATGGGGCCTTATAGCCGACATCCAGCCGCCCGACCTCGAAACAAAAGTCGCCATCATCAAAAAGAAGGCTGAGCGCCAAAGTAACATTTCTATACCCGACAACGTCGCTCTCTATATCGCCAGCAAGATCAAGTCGAACATCCGGGAACTGGAAGGCGCCCTTGTGAGGTTGATAGCTTTCTGTTCTCTAACAGGCTCAGAAATTACGCTGCCGATGGCGCAGGAGACGCTCCGCGACATCCTTGCCTCTGATGAGAAAGCTATCACGATCGAAATGATTCAAAAAACAATCGCCGACTATTTCGGTCTGCGAGTTCAGGACCTCAAATCAAAAAACAACTCTCAATCCATCGCTGTCCCCCGACAGATCTGTATGTATCTGTGTAAGAAACTTACGTCCGCTTCGTTGCCTCACATCGGTCGCGAGTTTGGCAACAAGCATCACACCACCGTTCTGCATTCAATTACCAAAATCGAATCGCGTCGCCAGCAAGACAGAGAGATCAACCGTCTGGTCCAAAGCTTTATCGATTCTTTCAAGTAGCCTTTTGAATCGCGTATGAACCTTCTGTGGGAAACTTTTAGCGTCCATACTTTCACATGGCTTGCACAAGAGTCGCTTCTTGCGTTAAGAGGTGAACGGGCAAGCAACGTCTTTCCCTTCGGAGGGTTTCGGACGATATTCACAGATTCCACAGCCTCTACGACGAGGGATTAGAACGAAACGTATGGAATATACAGTCAGGAAGTTTGATCTCCTTTCGGAGTTGACGCTTATTCAGGGAGTGGTAGAGCGTAAGACAACAATACCAATCCTTGCGAACGTATTGCTTCGAGCCCAGACCGAAGGGTTGGAAATCCTGGGAACAGACCTGGATGTCGGAATACGTTCGCTCTGTCCCATCAACCTGACAACAGCAGGAACAAGCACCGTGCCGGCCAAGAGGCTCTACGAGATCGTGAGGGCCCTGCCGGACCGAGATATCAAATTTAAGAAGGGGGACGGAAATTGGGTGACCGTCACATGTGGGACCAGTCGTTTTCGAATTGCGGGGCTCCCACAAGAGGATTTTCCTGCCATACCGGCGCCCCCTGACACATTTGTCAGAATTCCCGCGCCGGTGCTCGCAAAACTCATAGGACGCACGGCGTTTGCGATCAGCACGGAGGATTCGAAGTACACCCTTAGCGGGTCCCTGCTAGTTCTCAAGCCGGGCTCGCTGACGATGGTCGCCACCGACGGGCATCGTCTGGCTCATATTGAAAAAAGCCATCCGATGGAGGACGTGTCGGAGGAGATGCGGATCTTGGTACCCAGGAAGGCAATGATCGAACTGACAAAGGTGCTGGCTGACGAAGGGGCTGGAGAAGAACTAAGGTTTTCGGCTGATGAGAACCATTTGTTTTTTCAAGCGGGAAAACGCTCATTGGTATCCAGGAAGCTGGCGGGTCAGTTTCCGAATTACGAAGCGGTTTTGCCGCGCAACAACGATCGAACTTTCACAATTCAGCGTGAAGAAATAATGGCGGCGGTGCGGCGCGTAGCCTTGTTGTCCGACGAACGCTCTCGGACCGTGAAACTGTCGCTCGGTAAGGGGCTGCTGGAAGTCGCAGCAAGCCACACCGACCTCGGCGAGGCGCATGAGACGATGGAAGTAGCGTATACGAAGGAGGAAATGCAGGTTGGATTCAACTACCAGTACCTCCTCGATTTCTTGGGCGCGGTTGATGAAGCGCAGATCAGTTTCGAGTTCAAGGACAGCGAAAGCGCCGCACAATTAAGGACGATCGAGTCCGGAGAATACAATTACCGTTACGTGGTCATGCCTATGCGCATCTAAGTCAGGTAGGGTACACAATATATTGTTGGATCCTCGACCAAATCCCACAAGTTATGACGTGCTTCTCCCGAAAGTTTCCCTCCAAAAGGAACACTGTCTTTTGTTAAACTTGTAGGTGGTTTCTCTAAGGAGACATTCACGGTTTCCCTTTATCTTTCCGAATGTTAGCCGCAACCTACAGGAACAGGCGGCGCGTTCCAAGCGATTGAAGCATCAGGTGAAAACGTCATAAAACTATGGCAGAAAGACTCTTACGCAGTGAGTCCGATTACGGAGCGGATCAAATCAAAGTACTCGAAGGCCTGGAAGCCGTACGGAAGCGGCCCGCTATGTATATCGGATCTACGGGCGCGGACGGCCTTCATCACCTGGTCTACGAAGTTGTCGACAACTCCATTGATGAAGCGTTGGCGGGGTTCTGTAGTGAAGTCCATGTGATCATCCACATCGACGACTCGATCACCGTGACCGACAACGGACGCGGCATACCCACAGAAATGCACAAGGAAGGGAAATCGGCCGCGGAGATCGTGTTAACGAAACTACATGCCGGCGGGAAGTTCGATAATTCGGCCTACAAAGTGTCGGGCGGCCTTCACGGCGTTGGAATTTCCGTCGTCAATGCTTTGTCGGAAGAGTTAAACCTTGAAATTTGGAGAGATGGCAAGGTCTTCGTTCAAAGCTATAAGCGCGGCGTACCAGCAGCGCCGCTGGAGAGCACCGGAAAAACGGATCGGCGCGGAACTAAAGTCCACTTCAAACCGGACAGGGAAATCTTCGAGACAACAGAGTTCAGCTTCGACACGCTGTCGCAGCGCCTGCGGGAACTGGCTTTCTTGAATAAGGGTCTGTGGATCGACATTCAAGACGAGCGCAGCGACAAGAAGCATGAGTTTCATTACACGGGCGGCATCGTGTCCTTTGTAGAACACCTCAATAAAAATAAGACTGCACTGCACGACAAGGTTATCTACTTTCAGCGGGTGAAAGACGGCATCGATCTCGAAATAGCGATGCAATACAACGATGGGTATCAGGAACAGATTTTCACGTTCGCTAACAACATCAACACGCATGAAGGCGGGACGCACCTCATAGGTTTCAAATCTGCTCTGACGAGAACGCTCAACAACTACGCGGTCAGCAACGGTCTCATTAAGGAATTGAAGGAAAATCTGTCGGGCGACGATGTACGGGAAGGGCTTGTCGGCGTCATCAGCGTGAAGCTGCCCAATCCGCAATTCGAGGGTCAGACGAAAACCAAATTGGGCAATAGCGAGGTGAAGGGTATTGTCGAAACGCTCGTGAACGAAGGACTGGGACAATACCTTGAAGAAAGCCCAGCCGTCGCGAAGCGCATAGTGGGAAAGGCAGTGGAAGCCGCAAGGGCGCGCGAAGCAGCCCGTCGCGCCAGGGAACTCGTGCGTCGGAAGGGCGCTCTCGACAGCATGTCGTTGCCGGGGAAGCTAGCGGACTGTCAGGAACGGTCGCCGGACCTCTCTGAAATCTTCATCGTTGAGGGCGATTCCGCAGGAGGATCGGCCAAGCAAGGTCGGGATCGACGAACACAAGCCATCCTGCCGATAAAAGGAAAGATCCTGAACGTCGAGAAGGCTCGCTATGACAAGATGCTCACGCATCAAGAGATCGGCGCAATGATCACAGCGCTGGGAACCGGCATCGGGCAGGACGACTTCGATATCTCAAAATTGCGTTATCACAAGGTCATCATCATGACGGACGCCGACGTCGACGGATCCCACATCCGGACGCTTCTGTTGACTTTTTTTTACCGGCAGATGGTGGAGTTGATAGAGAGAGGACACGTCTACATAGCGCAGCCGCCGCTGTTCAAGGTCAAGAAAGGGAAATCGGAACAATACGTCAAGGATGAGAGGGAGATGGCCCGGATTCTTCTGCGGCGGGCGACGGAGAATCTCACGGCCGAAACGGAAAAGGGACACCAGATTAAAGGACGCGAACTGACCAACTTTCTCGAGAAGCTTATCGAGCTCAATGCAGTGTTCACCAAGGTCGACCGCCGCCTGCAGGATCCCCGAATCGTTGACTATCTGCTGAGTCAGGGCGCCGAAGGGCGCAAGTTTCTTGGGGACCAGTCGAGAATGGACGCGCTGGCTAAGAAGGTCGACTCGCTAGGCTACACGACCGAGACTGCCGTTGACGAAGAGCACAGCGTGCTCAAGCTGACGTATCGGCAGGGGAGCCAAACCCCTCGTGTCATTGATTATCAGTTGCTGTCGAGCGCGGAATATCTGCGCCTCTTATCCCTGCACAAGGCTATAGGAGAAATGGATCAGCCCCCGTTCTACCTTAAAACCGACTCACAGCCTCCGGAAAAGCTGAACAATCGCCAGGAATTGATTGACCATCTGATGGACCTGGGAAAAAAGGACTTGCAGATAACGCGGTATAAAGGTCTCGGTGAAATGAATCCCGAACAGCTTTGGGAAACAACGATGGACCCGGAAAAAAGGAGGCTGTTGCAGGTTCAGATTAATGACAAGGTCTTTACGGAAGACATCTTCACGATTCTGATGGGCGATGCCGTTGAGCCGCGCCGTCAGTTCATAGAAAAAAACGCTTTAGAGGTCAAGAATCTAGATATCTGATATGCCAGATCAGGTTACGCCGCCGACTCCGCCGCCCCCTTCACCGCCAAATCTCGTACCAATCAATCTCGAAGACGAAATGCGGCAGTCCTACATGGACTACGCGATGAGCGTCATCATTGGCCGCGCCCTTCCAGATGTGCGAGACGGGCTAAAACCGGTCCATCGCCGGATCCTCTATGGCATGCGGGACATGGGACTGGCTTCGAACCGTCCTTATCGCAAGTGCGCAAAGATCGTCGGCGAGGTAATGGGCAACTATCACCCGCATGGGGATTCGCCGATTTACGAAGCGCTCGTGCGCATGGCGCAAGACTTCTCGTATCGGTATCCGCTTGTCGACGGACAAGGGAATTTCGGATCCATGGACGGCGATCCCCCGGCGGCCATGCGCTACACGGAAGCGCGCATGTCGGCCGTAGCGGAGGCGTTGCTCGAGGACATCGACAAAGAGACAGTCGACTTTGTACCCAATTACGATGAAGAGCGTGAAGAACCCTCGTATTTGCCGAGCAAAATTCCAAACCTCCTGGTGAACGGTTCTGGCGGAATCGCTGTCGGCATGGCGACAAACATGCCGCCTCACAACCTTTCCGAAATCTGCGACGCCGTCGTCCACATGATTGACAACCCTCGCGCGACGCCGGAAGAAATCATCAGCCGCGTTCCGGGCCCGGACTTTCCGACGGGAGGATTTATCTACGGGCGCTCTGGAATCCGTCAGGCATACATGACAGGTCGTGGGCAGATCACAATGAGGGCGCGCGCGGTGATTGAGCGACCCGGGAAGGACCGCGAGGTCATTATCATCACTGAGATTCCGTATCAGGTGAATAAGGCGCGACTTATCGAGAAGATTGCCGAGCTGGTAACGGACAAGAAGATCGACGGCATATCCGATATCCGCGACGAGAGCGATCGTGACGGCCTGCGGATCGTTGTCGAACTCAAAAGAGGCGAACAATCCGCCGTCGTGCTCAACAACCTGTACAAACTCACTCCAATGCAGACGACATTCGGAGTGATCAATCTCGCCATCGTCCATGGTCAGCCCCGCGTCCTGACGCTGATGGAGTTGCTCCGCAACTTCGTCGAGCACCGCATTGACGTCATACGGCGTCGAACGCAGTTCGAATTGCGGCAGGCGGAGGCCCGGGCGCACATCTTGGAGGGCCTCCAGAAGGCTCTGGATCACATCGATGCGATCATCAAACTGATCCGCGCAGCGAAGACCGCCGCTGAAGCGCGTGAAGGATTGATTCAGCAGTTCCGGTTCTCCGAGCTGCAAGCGAAAGCGATTCTCGAAATGCAGCTGCAACGGTTGACGGGCCTGGAGCGGCAAAAGATCATCGACGAATTGAAACAACTGCGCGAAAAGATCGCCGAACTGAAGGAGATTCTTGCTAACGAAGCGAAGCTGCGGGAAGTGATCGTAAAGGAGCTGCGAGAAGTTCAAAAGAAGTATGGCGACGAACGCAGGACCCAGATCATCGACGAAGAGGCCGAGATTCGAGTTGAGGATCTGATAGCCGAAGAAGACGTCGTCATAACGGTGACCCACAGCGGGTACGTCAAGCGGACGCCTCTGTCCGTCTATCGCAACCAAGGGCGGGGCGGCAAGGGCCGCATCGGAATGCGAACGCGTGACGAGGACGCCGTCACAAATGTCTTTGTGGCGAGCACGCATAGCTACGTCCTCGTCTTTACAGATCGCGGCCGCCTTTACTGGCTGAAGGTGTATGAGGTTCCGGATGTCGGCTCCGCGGGCAAGGGAAAGGCCATAGTCAATCTTGCAAACCTCTCTCCGGACGAGAAGGTGCGGGCGCTCCTTTCAGTGAAAGAATTTGACCCGAAGGTTTCCGTGGTGATGGCAACGCGGAACGGACAGATCAAGAAGACCTCATTGGAGAACTTCAGCAATCCGACCAGTCGCGGCATCATCGCCATGGGCGTGCCGGAAGACGATGAACTCATTGCAGCCGAATTGGTGTCGGGCGAGGAGACCGTGTTCATAGGGACGCACGACGGAATGTGCATCCGCTTCCCGCATTCCGACGTACGCGAGATGGGACGTCAGGCGTACGGCGTTATCGGAATCCGCCTGGAAGAAGGGGATTACGTCGTAGCGATGATCGCGTCCTCGAGCGAGGAGGACTTGGTCCTATCTGTTAGCGAACAAGGTTTTGGAAAACGCACCAAAGTAGATGAATATCGCGTGCAGGGGCGGGGCGGCAAGGGCATCATCAATGTAAAAACGACCCCTAGGAACGGAAAGGTCGTTGCGATCATGCCCGTCCAAGAGGACTCGGACGTACTGGTCATGACCGCCAACGGAAAGCTTATAAGGGTTCGGTCCACGGATATCCGCGCGGTGGGGCGCGCCACGCAGGGTGTTCGCTTGATCCAACTCGAGGAAAACGACAAGGTAACCGCTGCCACGTTGATTGAAGGCGAGAGTGACGACGGCCCAACGGTCCACTAATGGCAGCGCGGCGTTCTTACGCGCCGTTGCGTCGCGTCAACACGTCCCAACAGACAGCCGGCAGGGAATAGAAGAGCTTCCGCTTCAGCCCAAGATAAGACTGATCTCCGGCGATGAGGTTGTCGAGGATCTCCCGAATTGTCGCGCTCCGTTGCGCTAGCTGCAGCGTGCGCTTCCGAAAATCCGCCCCTAAGAATCGGCTTCCATAAAACCTCTTGTAAACGTGTGAGGCGCGCGCCAGATCACGGCCGATTTCCGCCCAAATTTTTCCGATGTAGGCATCGCTTTGGCCGAACGTGTGCGCCAGAATTTCGGCGGATCGGAACGCAAAATAGATTCCTTCTCCTGTAATCGGATCCACCAGTCCTGCCGCGTCTCCGACCAACGCCCAACCATCGCCGGCGATAATGTTCTTTCTCCAAGCCGGCGGACTCAGGCAAGGAACATGCGCGCTGTAAAATTCAGCCTGGTGCATTACCTCGGCGCCGAAATCAGCCGTGATGAAATTGCCGAGCAACACCTTGCCGCGCGCCGCCCAACCGGGGCTACTGCGCGTAATGAGACCGTACGATATATGATTCGGTCTCGGGAACGACCAGACGTAGCCTTCCAGCGACGGCAAGAAGAAGATCTTCATGTGTGCAGGCGCGTCGCCGGGAATGAAATATCCGAGCGTGATGCACAAGTCTTCAGGCGGAAGGGGCCGGCTTAGCAGTCGCCGCACAAGGCTGGTTGCGCCGTCTGCGCCGATGAGAAAATCAGCATGAAGTGCGCCAGTTCGGGTGGAAACTTTCCAAGAGCGACCGTCTCGCTGCACGTGCGATACCCGTTCGGGGACGACGTGGACGCCGTTACGGCGGGCATGGTCCAGCACGCATTTTCCGAGATCTGCTCGTGAAACTACGGCGGGCGGCGATGCGGGCCGGAGGGTGACAGCGGTGTCGCTCCCAAAGGAAATCGTGATTTGCTCGACCGTCTTGCGCGTCAGACTGCCATCAAAAATCGCGAAGCGGTCCAGCGCCTTCATGGTAATACCACCACCGCAGGGTTTTTCCCAGGGCGCCTGAGCATCGAAGAGCGTGACCTGATGTCCAAGGCCAGCCAGCAAGGCGGCTGACCAGCCGCCGGCTGGGCCGCCGCCGACAACAGCAATATGCATAAACACTCGTCCTTGCGAGCCGTCTATCTTAGCAGAGAGGTGACCGATGATAGAGAACAGGAAGACTGTGCCCGAAGGCCACCCGATTCGCGCCATGTTCCACCAACTGACGGAGCGCGGGATGAACCAGCTCAATCTTCGCGATAAGGATACCGTTCAATATATCGCAAATCTCCTGATCGACTTTGTCCACGTCGAGAACATGTACCGCGTGAAAGGGCCGTCCGGAGAAAGACTGGAGTACGTTTGCGACCTGTTGGAACGAGCCGCCAACGCGATGTCGCCGGCCGTCCGGTGTGAATATTATCGACATCTGGGAGATCTGACGCTGTTCAATCTCGGCCTCTATCCCGAAGCGCTGACCTATGGCCGGCGGACCGTCAGTCCCGATTATTATGCGGAGCAGGGCCGCCGCTCATACATCATCGTAGCCTCGATGGAGAAGCCTGAAAGCACGACTGTATTCCGGAAGCTCTCCGAACAATTCGAACAGTGCGTTGTCGGGCTGAATTGGGTAAAGCTCTATATCAACGACCCGTTCTATCAGTACATGCTGCGCCAGTTCGAGATCACATGAGGCGCGGAGCTGCGTGCTAGAATACGGCCCGCAGTGGCGAAGGCGAAGATATCCATCGTTCGGTATCTCAATGCGGTCCCTCTTGCTTGGGGAATCCTTGAGGGACCCCAGGCCGCTTTCTTTGAGCCGATTCATAGCACGCCGGCGGAGTGCGCCGATCAATTGCGCAGCGGCGCGGTGGACATCGGCCTGATACCTTCCATCGAATTTCAAACCATTCCCGGCAGCAAGATTATTCCGGGCCCGGCGATCGCCTGTCGCCACCGTGTGCGGAGCGTGCTTCTCGTCAGCGTAGCGCCCTTGTGGGACGTGAGGAGAGTGGCGTGCGATCAAGGCTCCCGCACTTCGATTGCGCTGGCGAGGATCATATTCGAGGACTTCTATCATGTCCGTCCAGAATTCCAATTGGCCCCGCCGGACCTGGCGGCCATGCTGAGCCAGAACGACGCCGCGTTGATCATCGGCGACGCGGCGCTGAAGTTCATAGAGGAGCACGAGCGCCCCGACGCGGAAAAGCAGAAGCCTTTCTTGAAAGCTGGCCCCGAGCCGCTCTACGTTTTTGACCTTATGGAACGGTGGAAGGTCTTGACCGGCCTGCCGTTCGTGTTCGCTTTTTGGGCCGTCCGGAAGGGATTCAAGGATAAACACGTTGTGGAGGCCTTGAAAGAATCACGCGACTACGGCCTGCAGAATATCGGGGCGATTGCAGCGCAGTATTCGGAACGGCTTTCAGTTAAGAAAGAGTTTGTCGAGGAATACCTTCGGGACAATGTCTATTATCATATGGACTCCGCTTGCCTTGAAGGCCTGCGCCATTTCTACGATAGGGCGGCCCGGGTCGGCGTAATCAAGTCGGAAAGGCCTCTGGAGTTTCTGTGAGAGACGTTAGGGCGATTCTCAACGGTTCGATGAGCGGCGAGCGCGTCAGTCCAGAGGAGGCTGTGCTCCTGTTCGAGTCCGCCGACTTGCTGGATCTAGGCGAAAGCGCAAGCAGCATCCGAGAGAAACGGCGCCCGGGCAGGATCGTCAGCTACATCATCGACCGCAACATCAATTACACGAACGTCTGTAAAGAGTTCTGTTCGTTTTGCGCGTTTTATCGCGTGAAAGGAGACCCGGAGGCCTACGTTCTTCCCGATCATGTTATTCACAAAAAGATCGAGGAAACGCTCGCCCTTGGCGGAACGGGCATTTTGATGCAAGGAGGCGTTCATCCGGATTTGAAGATCGATTATTACGAGCGCCTGCTATCGGGAATCAAGCAGCGATTCCAAATCCATTGTCACTGCTTTTCACCGCCGGAGATTCTTAACATCGCGCGGGTGTCCAAGCTCAGCATCGAGGCGACGCTGCAGCGGCTAGCCGCCGCGGGTTTGGATTCAATGCCAGGCGGGGGCGGGGAGATTCTCGATGATGAGATACGGCAGAGAATCAGTCCTCTCAAATGCAATAGTGAAGACTGGTTGATGGTTCACAGGACGGCTCATCGGCTCGGTCTTCGAACAACCGCCACGATGATGATGGGCGTTGGGGAAACGATCCATCATCGCGTCAATCATCTCGAAAAACTACGACGGCTTCAGGACGAGACCGGCGGATTCACCGCCTTTATCCCCTGGACGTTCCAACCCGAGAACACAGAGCTTGGCCGCCAGCATCCGCCGGAAGTCTCAGCCGTCGAGTACTTGAAGATGCTGGCGCTTAGCCGGATTTATCTTGATAACTTCGACAACCTGCAAGCGTCGTGGCTAACGGTCGGTCTCAAGGTCGGTCAAGCGGCATTGGCGTTTGGCGTGAATGACATGGGAAGCATCATGATCGAAGAGAATGTCATCAGCGCTGCGGGCGCCCGCAATCGAGCCAATGAACAGGAACTGCGCCACGTGATCCGGGAGGCGGGCTTCATTCCGCGCCAGCGCACCACTCTCTATGAGCGATACGTTAATTAACTCCCGGATCTAGGGCCTAAGATCGCAAGAGCTATCTACCCAAATAGTAGAAAACTCCGCCGCCAAGGCGGACGTATGCGTCAGAGCCCGCGAAAATCATGAGCTCTGGCCGAAAGCCCCAGCGTTCGCTGACGTGATACCGGAGTCCGCCGCCGAGGTTGACGTAGAAGTGATTGGAGCTGCTTTCTCCGCTGACCGTCACTCCCAGGAAGGAGCTGCGATAGCTGGATGAGACATGCAGCATTCCCAGGCCAAGTCCGGCGTAGGGCTCAACACGCCCGGCGCGGCGAAACTGATATTGGCCGCCGACGTTGAAATTGATTGCCTTGGCGCTCGCGTCGGCTTCACCGAACCCTGCAAAGCTGCTATTTGCTCCACCGAGGGGAATATAGGAAAGCTCCCCATACCCGCGTATGCGCCGCGTGAGATCCATACCAACGCCGCCTCCGAAGGAACCGTGAGTCCCAAGTCCGCTCACGATCCCAAGCTGCGCGTTCAGCTCCACTCGTCGCGGCTCCTGAGCGTAGGACGGAGTGGAAGTAATTAGACAGGCCACAATGGCCCAAAAAATCGGTTGCACTCTGTTCATGGTCATCTACTTCGGCCCTCCAAACCGTCAATACTCGGAGGAGTGACACGATAGACGCAAGGAAAAGGACGTCAGGGTTGCACGCCGCGCTGGACCAAAGAACCCAGCGCGTAGATGCCGAACAGCGAAGCGTTATAGGTCGTATGGATGATGAAACAGGGAATCAAGGAGTCCGATTTCTGGCGCACAAGCGAAAGCACATAGCCCACCACCAGTATCAGAACGACGGCAGGCCAGTTGCCCCCAAGCTGTGGGGCGTGAAGGAGAGCAAACAAACCCGCGGTTGCGGGAACAGCTAAAGCGGGACCACGGAGATCCGATAGGACTTTGAAGACGAACCCGCGAAATATGATCTCTTCCGCAAGCGGCGCAACGGCGATCCCGAGAATCGCGAAAACATACAGCGAGCGGGCGGACGTCAGAAGCTTTTCGATCGGCGTCGGCGCCGATGGCGGAAAGAACGACGACGCCACCAGAACGCTGATAGCAAGGACGGCGCCGAGGGTGATCAGATATCCCACGCCAAACTGATAATTGTGAAACCAATGGATCGTCGCCCGGAACGACCGCCTGTGTACGATCTTCACGTGGAAAACAATAAACGTCACGAGCAACAAGTGCATCACGCCCTGGAGCAGCAGCAATTCGACTGTGGTAAGGTCCTCGAAACGGAGGTCCGGCCTGAAGATGCGCATGATGCGCATCGCCCCGAGCGGAAGCAGCAGAAGAGTAAGCGCGAAGAATACGCCGAATGCGGCCAGATCCAAGAAAGACCATTCCCTCGCTGGCGGAAGAGTTTCCGGCTGCGAGGGTTCCCTCAATGGATCCTGGTCCGGCTGCGACCGCATCATCCGGTTGCGCCTTTGAGCGCGGCCGCCAGAAGGGGGACCATAATTTCGTGATGTCCGGTAAGCGCAATCGCCTGGCCGCCCGCCAGCGTCGGCCGCTTCAGCACATTTTGCGTGGGCCGGTAATGTTGAATGAAGTCGAGGTTTGCCGTTGTGAATTCTTCCAGTCGGTGGCCGAGATTTCGCACGACGGAAACAGCTTTAAGAAACACTTCCGGCAGCATGACCGCCGATCCCACGTTCAGATACACTCCGCCGCCGTCCAGTTCTCGGACAATGCTGCAGAAGAGTCGAAAATCACGGTGGGTCGCGTCGCCGGTTGCGCGCCCTGAAGCCGTGGGGTGAGCATGGATGATGTCCGCGCCGATAGCGACGTGGACGCAGAGAGGAACGCGCTTTTCATAAGCTCGGGCCAAAACGCTGAGGTCTCGACATGCAAACGCGTCGCGGGTTTGCGTCGCAATGGCGCGGCCAAGGATCTCGCCGAGGCCGAGAGCGTCGCCCTCGGCGCCGTTGATCGCCGTGTTCATGTATTCGGCTGTTTCACGCGCCATCCCAAATTTGCCCGCGCCGATGCCCACGTCAACGTCTTCGGAAGTCTCGCCGCGCAGCGCGACTTCGAAGTCGTGTATCGCCGCCGACCCGTTCATCGCAACAGCCGTTATGAAGCCGCTGTCCATGAGGTCGTTGATCACTGGGCCAAGGCCCACTTTGATGACGTGACCGCCCATTCCCCAAACAATTGGCTTGGCAGAGCTCCGGGCGTACAGGATCGCCCGAACGAGATTCCTGAAATTGTCCCCGGCCAACACGTGAGGAAGTTTTGCAACGAAGCCCGGAATGTTTTCGGAGCCGTCTAGGGGTTTGGCGAACATGTCCGAGTGAACCTTGCTCGGGCGCTCGGTTAGCGGATATGTGGAGACGCCTTCCAGATTGATGGGCTTGATCGAATATTTCGAGTCCACTTAGAGTTGCGCGTACGCCTCGGGGAAAAGTTCTCGATCTACCAATTCGCAGAGGATGTGGCCAAGCGTGATATGCGTTTCCTGAATCCGGTTTGGAACGCTGCTGGGAACGCGAAACAGGATAGAAGCGCGGTCCTTCATTTTGCCGCCGGATTCTCCGGTGAAGCCAATCGTGAAGAGACGCTTGGCGCGGGCGGCGTCGAAGCCCGCGAGAACGTTCAGTGAATTGCCGCTGGTGGAGATTCCGATAGCGACATCTCCCTCGTTTCCAAGCGCTTCAACCTGACGGGAGAATATCATGTGGTAGCCGTAGTCATTTCCCAACGCCGTCAGTACGGAGGTGTCCGTGGAAAGAGCGAGCGCCGGCAGCGGCGCCCGGTCGGGCCCGAGCCGCCCGACCAGCTCGGCGGCGATGTGCTGAGCGTCGGCAGCGCTTCCACCGTTTCCAAACAGCAGGATCTTGCCTCCAAGGCGCAGCGAGTTGGCCATTGCGGCGGCGGCGGAACTGATGTCCGCGTCGTTGCGCTGGAAGAATTCGGTCTTGACCCTCACGCTTTCTGCGACGAGTTGGTCGATCAGTTGAGCCGTATTCATCGTCTTAAGCGCGATCGGCGCGCGCCAACTCGGGCTTGAGAACGTGAGCTAGGGCTTGGCCGGTGTATGAATTCTTGGAACGTGCGACCTCTTCCGGCGTCCCCACGGCCATGATTCTTCCCCCTCGAACGCCGCCTTCGGGACCCAAATCGATCACCCAGTCCGCGGTTTTAATCACGTCGAGGTGATGTTCGATAATGATTACTGTGTTGCCGAGGTCTGTCAACCGATTGAGCACATGCAGCAGCTTTTGGACATCGTCGAAATGCAGTCCCGTTGTGGGCTCATCGAGAATGTAAAGGGTCTTGCCCGTCGCGCGCCTGCTGAGTTCCCGCGCGAGTTTGATCCGCTGCGCTTCCCCACCAGAGAGCGTTGTAGCCGGCTGGCCGAGTCCGATGTACCCCAGCCCGACGTCCACAAGCGTCTGGAGTTTCGACTGGATCTGAGGAACTTTTTCCAGGACCCCAAGCGCGTCGGCCACCGTTGAATTCAGGAGATCGGAGATGGAAAGGCCTTTGTACCGGATCGAGAGCGTTTCGCTGTTATATCGTTGGCCGCGACACACCTCGCAGGAAACATACACATTCGGCAGGAAGCTCATCTCAATCTTACGCAGGCCGTCGCCCTGACAGGCTTCGCAGCGTCCTCCCTTCACATTGAAACTGAACCGGCCCGCCTTGTAGCCCCTCATGCGGGACTCGGGAAGCACGGCATACAGCTCCCGGATCGGCGTAAACACGCCGGTGTAAGTAGCGGGATTTGATCGCGGCGTCCGGCCGATCGGAGATTGGTCGATGGCGATAACTTTGTCGATATATTCCAAACCTTCGACGGATTTGTGGGCGCCTGGCTCTTCCAATGCTCGATAGACGTGGCGAGCCAGAGCTTTGTACAGAATCTCGTTGACGAGCGTCGACTTTCCGGACCCCGACACGCCGGTAACAGCCGTCATCAGACCGATCGGAAACGCCACGTCGAGGTTTTGCAGATTGTGCTCCGAGGCGCCGCGAACGACCACAGCCTTGTCATTCGGCGTTCTGCGGCGCGTCGGGACCCCGATCGCCAGCCGGTGAGACAAGTAGTGTCCGGTGAGGCTCTGTTCGTTTTGTTCGATCTCTTCGGGGCGTCCCGCGGCGACGACTCGTCCTCCTTGGGTTCCAGCCCCCGGTCCAAGATCGATGACGTAATCCGCGCGCCGGATTGTTTCTTCGTCGTGCTCCACCACGATCACGGTATTGCCGAGGTCGCGCAATTCTTCGAGTGTAGCGAGCAGGCGAGCGTTGTCCCGATGGTGCAGCCCGATTGAAGGCTCGTCCAGTACATAGAGAACGCCGCGCAACTTGGATCCAATCTGTGTTGCCAGACGTATCCGTTGGCTTTCTCCACCTGAAAGCGTGTTGGCGCCGCGATCCAGGCTGAGGTAATTGAGGCCCACCGCCTCCAAGAATTCCAGGCGATCTTGAATTTCTCGAACGATCCGCCCAGCGATCAGGCGCTCGCGCGGTCCGAGATCGAGTTGCTCGAAGAAGCGTAACGCCTCCGACACAGGTTCGGAGACGATCTCAGCGATGTTGCGCCCAGCGATTTTAACCGCCAGGCTTTCCGCCTTCAGGCGCGCGCCCCGGCAAGAGGCGCAGGGCTTGGTCACCATAAAAGCCGAGAGTTCTTCAGCCACGTCAGTGTCCTGCGCGGCAGAAGCAGAAAGATAGTCGAACAGCCCCTCAACGCGCCTGCCCCTGTCCCTGACGCCGTAAAACACCGCGTGCCGAACCTTCGGCGGAAGCTGGTCCAGGGGCTGGGAGAGATCGAGTTCGAGCTCCTTCTCGATCTTCTGAACATACGCCGCGGCCTCGTCGTCCAACCAGGTATTCGTCGAAGCCAAGGCGCCGTCCAAAAGCGGGCGCGCCGGGTCGGCGACAATCCGTGCGGGGTCGAGATCAAATTTCACGCCAAGACCATTGCATGCTTCGCAAGCGCCGTAAACGCTGTTGAAAGAGAACGTGCGGGGCTCGATGGCCGGAACGCTGATTCCGCAATCCACGCACGCGAGCTTTTCCGAAAACAGACGTTCTTCGCCATCGACTACCGCAACCAGCACAATTCCCTTCGCGAGCTTGACCGCCTGTTCAACGGAAGCTTCCAGACGGCGCTCAATGTCTTTCTTGATCATCAAGCGGTCCACGACGACTTCGATCGAGTGGTTCCTCCTTCTGTCCAGTTCGATAGGTTCGTCAAGATTGTGCAAAACCCCGTCGATGCGTGCGCGGACGTAGCCGGACTTTGCCAGCGCCTGCAATTGCTTCTTAAATTCTCCTTTTCGCCCCCGGACGATAGGCGCAAGGATCATCACTCGTTCCCCCGGCGGAAGCGTCTTGACGTGGCGGACAATCTGATCGGGGGTCTGCTTCGAGATGGGTTTCCCACATTGACTGCAATGCGGGACGCCAACGGAGGAGAAGAGGAGCCGGAGATAGTCATAGATTTCTGTGACTGTCCCGACCGTCGACCTTGGGCTGCGCGAAGCGGTTTTTTGCTCGATGGAAATGGCGGGAGAAAGGCCTTCGATCGAGTCCACATCCGGTGGTTCAAGCCGGTCCAAAAATTGCCGGGCATAGGCCGAGAGCGATTCGACGTACCGGCGCTGGCCTTCGGCGTAAATCGTGTCAAATGCAAGACTCGACTTCCCGGAGCCGCTCAAACCCGTGACGACAGTGAGCTGGTTGCGTGGAATCTCAACGTCGATGGCCTTGAGGTTGTGCTGACGGGCCCCACGCACCGTGATGTTTCGGATGTGGTGTTCCATAGCTCCAATCGGACGCGTTAGCGAAACGCCCATTTTAGCGCAAACGAGGGTCACCCTAGGCGGTCCAGACGGTCGGCCAGGTCGGCGTAGAGAACCTCTACAGTAGATTTCAGCTCGACATGCCTGCGCTGCGCCGCTTCCCAATCCATTCCAGGAGCCGGCGCCGCGAATGACGCTTCCAGAGCTGCGAGTTCAGCTTCCGACGCGCCGATGCGTTCTTCGAGGCTGCGGATCTCCGTTTGGAGCCTTTCACGCTGGTTCTTGCTCATGGGCGCGGAAGGCTTCGAGGCCATAGCCCGAGCGGTCTGAACAGATTCCATCGCGGAGGCCGTCGCCGCTCGAAGCCATTCCTCGAAAGCGCTCAACCGATCGAAGACATGAGCCTTTCCATCTTCGATGTAGACCAGGTGAGTAGCGATTCTCTGCGCAAGATAGCGATCGTGTGTGATGAACACAATCGTTCCGGCATATTCCGCGAGCGCTGTCTCGAGGGCTTCGCGTGACCCGATGTCGAGGTGATTGGTGGGCTCGTCGAGAGCGAGCAAGGATGGATTCCGGTAGATGATCTTTGCCAGCGCCAGACGGGATTTCTCGCCGCCGCTGAGGCTCCGGACCTTCTGAAAGACGTCGTCCCCGCTAAAGAGAAATAGCGCGAGGTAGTTCCTGAGGTCGCCGTCAGTTGCGGCAGAGTCCATGTTCCGCAACTCGTCGAGGACGGAAGACTCCGCGTTCAGATCCGAGAGCTGTTGATCGTAATAACCAAGCTCCAGGCCGTCGCCCCACTCCAAGTCGCCGGAAAGCGGCGGCAGCAGGCCGGCCAAGGTGCGCAAGAGCGTCGTTTTGCCGGCGCCATTGCCCCCAAGAATCGCCCATCGGCTCCCCTTCTCAATGGTGAGCTCGATATTCTCGACAACCGGAGTGTCATAGCCGATAACCAGATTCTCGGCGCGCACGACAAGGGGGGAGCGCTCTCCGGAGAGACAAACCGGAACCGGGCCTTTTGAGACTGTGTTTTCGGTTTTTCAATTCGTTGAACTCGGGCGAGCAGTTTCCTCCGCGACTGCGCCTGCTTCGTTTTCTGGCCGGCGATATTGCGCCGGATGTATTCCTCTTGACGGGCAATCCACTCACGCTGGATATCCCACTCCTTCTGGCGCCGGGCGGCTTGCTCAGCTCGTTGTTGGACGTAGGCCGAATAGTTGCCTCGATAGTCATTGATCCGAGCGTCTGCGATCTCCAGGATCCGGTCCGCGACGCGATCGAGGAAAATCCGGTCGTGAGACACAATCACGATGGTTTGGGAGCTGTCTCTTAGAAATCCCTCCAGCCATTCAATCGACCGAATATCAAGGTGATTCGTCGGCTCGTCCAGCAACAGAAGCGTGGATTCCGACAGCAGCAGCTTGGTCAGCGCCAGGCGATTCTTCTCGCCTCCGGACAGGCTGCTGCAGGGACGATCGAACGCGGCCTTTTCGAAACCGATTCCAAGAAGGGCGGCCTCTGTGCGCGTCCGGAACTGGTAACCGCCTTGAAGGTGGAATTCATGCTGGAGCGCGGAGTATCGGTCCAACAGGTTCGGCAGCGGTCTTTCGGCGATTTCCCCTTCGAGCGACCGCATCTCGCGTTCTGCAGCGATCAGGTGATCGAAAGACCGCAGCGCCTCCTCAAAGACGGTCGTCTGGTCGAAGTTTGGAATCTGTTCGAGCATTCCGACGCGGAGCTTGGAGCTGCGCGCCACAAGCCCAACGTCAGCTTCCACCTGACCGGCGATGATTCTCAGTAACGTGGTCTTCCCGCAGCCGTTCGGTCCGATGAGACCGATTTTGTCTTTGGGGTTGATTTGAAAGGAAACGTCTCGAAGAACAACCTGCGCGCCGAAGGACTTCGAAACGCCGGCGACTTGTACGAGCACGGGAGCTAAAAGGTCAGGCCGCCCGTTGAGTTACCTTGGACGCTCTAAGAAGCTCAATGGCCTTGTTTAGTTGACGCTCTTCGATCGTTTGCGGCGTTGTGCGCGGTTTGGGAACAACCGGGCTGGTCGCCGGGTCGTCAAGAAGCGCGCTAGGATCGGAAAACTCGTCAGGGGCGACTTCGACCGTGGGCCGGATCCCGTCGCTCTGAATCTCCTTCCCAGCGGGCGTGTAATATCTTGCAACAGCTAGCAGCAGGGCGTTTCCGCCTTCCATGGGAATCAGTCTTTGAACCCCGCCATTGCCAAAAGTCCGGGCGCCCACCAACTGGCCGCGATTGCTGTCGCCGATCGCCCCCGCCACTATCTCGGCAGGACCGGAGGTGCCTTGATTGACAAGCACAACCAGTGGAGCCTTTGTCAAAAAGGCCTTCGGATCAGCGGTCAAGACTCTCTTTTCGACCTGCTGGCCCTGAATGTAACCAACAGTGCCCGATTCAATAAAGAGATTCGCCAATTCAACGGCTTCCTTCTCTTCTCCCCCGGCGCTTGCTCGGAGGTCCAGAATGACGCTGGCGGCGCCTTTCTTCAACAGTTCGTCCAGGCTCTTTCGGGCTTCAGCGGCCTTTCCGGGAGAAAGGAGACGAACGCGAACATACGCGATGTTGCCATCGATCATTCGAGATTCAACCGGCGGCGCCTTCGTGACTTGCCGCGCCACGGGAACGACCTTCGGTTCATTTCCTGGCCGGATGACGGTCAAAGAAGCGGGCTTATCGGGCGGGTTTGCCAGGTAGCCATACACTTGCACGAGATTCATCTCACGCGTCGTGATACCGTCAATCGCTTCGATGAAGTCGCCGGTCGTCAACCCTGCCTGTTCCGCCGGTCCGCCGGGAATCGCGGAAACAATAACGGGATATCCCCATTGAGGAGGTTTCCCCAAGACGACGCCGATCCCCGGCGTCTTCAAGACGTTAAATTCCTTGTAGAATGCGACGTCTTTCGGCGTCAGGTAGCCTCCGTTTGGGTCGACCTGCTCCACGAGTCCACGCACGGCCCCCATGAGGGCGTTGTTCATTGAAGGCTCGTCAACGTAGTCGCTTCGAATCTTTGCCCACACCTCCCAAAAGAGATCGAGCTGGCGATACGCGCCATCCTGTGCGCTGACCCGGTCGAACATGCCGCCAACGATGGCGTAGACGACGATCACCGACGACAGCAGTAAGACAGCATATTTGCTCTTCGAGTTCAACAAAACCTCCGGGGCGTCCAACGGGGCGCGCAAACTAAGGCCATTATAGCCGGTCCAAATCAGCGTTGTATCATGGAAAAAATGCGCGTCATGGCCCTCGACGTCGGGGAAAAAACAATTGGAATTGCCATCAGTGACGACCTGTTGATGACAGCCCAAAGCCGGCCAACTCTTAGGCGCACCAATTTTGACGCCGATATGCGACACTTGCGCCGCTTGGTCGAGGAGAACGAGGTGCAAGAAGTCGTCGTGGGCAACCCCCTGCATATGACTGGTCGGGAGGGTCGCCAAAGCAAGAAGGCCGCCGCGTTCGCCAGACGATTATCCGAGATGATCGGAATCCGCGTCGTCATGTGGGATGAAAGACTTACGAGTGTGGCGGCGGAAGAACATCTGAGGGATCTCGGCTTGAAATGGCGGCAGCGCCGAAAGCACATCGACCAGATCGCAGCGATGTTGATATTGCAAAACTATTTGGAAAACCGGAGGGCTTGAGGCTGAAACGCGCGCTGATAGTCTTGATCTTGATTCTGGCGGTCTCCGCTGGTGGAGGCGTACTCTACCTGCGTCAGGAGATCGCGGCGTCTCACGGCGCTTCCGGACCGCCGGTCATTATCAACATTCCCCCAGGCGCTGGAGTGCAGGAAATCCTACAGTTGCTGAGGGAGCACGATGTGATCCGGAACAAGTACGCCGCCCTCGCACACATTCTGATTGCAGGGGTCCAAGACAAGCTTCGCGCCGGCGAGTATCAGTTCGATCTCCCGATGACCATTCCGGAAGTCGTAAACAAGTTGGTCGCGGGCGAGGTCGTCCTTTACAAATTCGTCGTCCCAGAAGGGCTCACGCTCGCAGAAACCGCTTCGAAATGGGAAGAACAAGGATTCGGCGGCGCGGCCGATTTTCTAAATGCTTCTAAGGAGTCTGTCGCCCTGGTTCGGGATTTGGATGCCGGCGCGAACTCACTAGAAGGCTATCTATTTCCAGAAACCTACCTGTTCCCTCGCGGCGCGACGGCCAAACAGGCAGTTGAAGCCATGGTCCAGCGCTTCCGCTTGGTCGTGGCGCAACTGCAGGAGAAAGTCTCTCAAGACCAGTGGCCGCTCGATCTGCCGCGGACGGTCGTTTTGGCCTCACTGATTGAGGCGGAAGCGGCCCACCACGATGAACGGCCGGTCATCGCCTCGGTCTATCTCAATCGCTTGCGCAAGAACATCCTGCTGCAATGCGATCCCACTGTGATCTATGCATTGGAGCGCGCTAACCAGTACAAGGGCCGCCTGACCTACGCCGACCTGAAGTTTGATTCGCCATACAACACATACCGCTATCCGGGCCTGCCGCCCGGCGCCATTGCGAACCCGGGCTACGAATCGCTGAAGGCGGCGGTGGCGCCGGCATCTAGCCCCTACCTGTATTTCGTGCGAACCGATGGAGGCCGTCATGCTTTTTCGGAGTCTCTTGCGGCCCACCACCGCGCGGTAGGGAGATATCGCGCCCTGCAGCGCCGCGGCAACTGAGGCGCCGGCGACCGACCGTCGGCGATTTACGGAAACGAAGGCTTCATCCTGTATTCGCGGAAGCTCATCTGACGCTGGTCACGCAAGGACAGAATGGGATTTTCATAGGGCCACCGGATGCCGATATCGGGATCATTCCACTTAATTCCACCCTCGGTTTCGGGATTGTAGAACCCAGTCTGTTTGTATTGGACTTCACAGTAGTCCGAGACGGTCGCGAAGCCATGGGCGAATCCCGGTGGAATGTAGAGCTGCGTCTTGTTTTCCGCCGAGAGTTCCATCCCAAACCACTTTCCAAACGTCCGCGAGCTGGCCCGCAAATCGAGAGCGACGTCGAAGATCCGGCCCACGGTGCACCGCACGAGCTTGCCCATCGGCGCACGCATGTCCTGGTAATGCAGTCCGCGAATTACCCCGGAGCGCGACGCAGAGTGAGAATCCTGGACGAACTCGACGTGAAGGCCGGCTTCGGCGAAATCGCGTTTGTGCCAGCTTTCGATGAAGAATCCACGTTCATCCTGGAAGTAGTCAATCTGAACTATAAGCAGACCGTCGAGGGGCGTTTGCGTCAGGCGCGTTTTCATAAGTGAGAACCAAAGACAACCGCCGCCGAACTAAGGTTTAGCAACGAGCGCAAAAACGCGCGCCGGCCCGCCGGTTCCGTTTTCAATCTTGATGGGCGCCACAACCACAAAGGCGCCCGTCGGGGGCAGTCGAGAGAGATTGGCGGCGTTTTCGACGTGATATTTCCCTCTCTTGTGACTAACGTGATGCACGGCGAAATCCTTAGAGACTCCCGGATCGACGCTAAGGGTGTCGATGCCCAATGCCGCCGCGTTACGCTCGTCGACGAGCATTTGGACCGATTCCGCAGAGAACCCTGGAAAATGCAGGACGCCGTCGGCGGACGCATTCTTGTACTGTTCGAAGTCGTCCCATCGCTTATCCCATCCCGAATACAAGAATACGAGCGCATTCTCCGGAATCCGGCCATGGGCCGCTTCCCATTCGGCGATGTCGGTTCGGGACAGCATGTAGTCCGGGTTCTGGGCGGCTTTCGACTGTACATCGATCACGACCGCGGGGCAGAACAATTGCCGCGGCGGGATCCGGTCCACGGGAATCTGCCCCGCTTCAAAATGGTTCGGAGCATCCACGTGAGTGCCCGCATGCTCCGGCATCGAGAATCGGCCCGACAAGACGCCATTCTTTTCCAACGTCGCGAAAATCTCGTAGTGAAACGGTTCGTAGCCGGGACCTGGCCAGTGAGGATTCTTGGAATTCAACGGGTGTGTGAGATCGATAATCTCCGTACGGCCAGAAGGGACGCCTTCTAAAAGACCGCCGGCCTCGTCGCGCTGGGAATCCGCGCAAGACGACGTTAAAAGCAGAACCGCCACGCCAAATGAATGAACGATAATTTTCTGCATGGTTGTCTACCTCGGCCTCGGCTCCAACTTGGGAGACAGAGAGGCCAATCTGCGAAACACAGCCTCATCTCTTGCCAACTGCGGCCTCACCGTGCTTCGAAGCGCGTCGCTTTACTGGACGGAACCCCGAGACGTCACAGATCAACCGTGGTTCCTGAATACGGTTCTGGAGGCCGATACGATGCTCCCGCCGCAAGAACTGTTGCGAATCTGTTTGGAAGTGGAACGTCGGGCCGGTCGAATCCGCGACGCCGCGCGAGGACCCCGCGTGATCGATATCGACATTCTCTTGTACGACGCACAGGTCATCCGCACGCCCGAACTCAGCGTGCCTCACCCTCGCTATGCGGATAGGCGGTTCGTCCTTGCGCCGTTGGCCGAGCTTATCCCGGAGTTCCGCGATCCTGTCCGCAAACTGACGATTCAGGAGCTATTGGCAAGGTGTCCGGATTCCGGCGTCGTGCGTCCGTTCGGCCCCCCGCTACTTTAAGAACTCGAGAAACCGGCCCTCCAGAGACCGGGCCTCCTTGACGGATCCGACCGCGATAAAAATGGTGTCATCCCCCGCAATGCTGCCGACGATCTGAGGCCAGCCGGAGTCATCGATCGCTTTCGAAACCGGCATTGCATTGCCGGGGCCGGTCTTGAGCACCACCAGGTTTTGAGCAACGGCGACGCCGGTTACAAATTCCCGGAGTATCCGGCGGAGCGTTTCGTCGGACGCCCGGACGGGCTCATGGTTCATCACGGTGTAAACTCCGCCGGACTTCGCAAGCCCTAGCTCCTGGATGTCCCGCGATAGCGTGGACTGCGACACCTCGATGTTCCGCGCCTGCAGATTGTCCAACAGTTCTTCCTGGCTGGCGATCTTCTGGCTCCGCACCAGCTCCAGTATCGCTTTCTGCCGGAGCTTCTTCATGAATCCGTCCAAAAAAGACGCGCGGATTATAGCAAAAACCCGTTGACCCAACGGACGCCCGCACGCATACTTATGCAGGACTATGCATAAGTATGCAGATATGCTTTCTTTGGGGCAGCTCACAAGCGCGGACTTTGCGGCGCTGCTCTTCAGTGCGGCTGCGCAGCGGAAGCGGCGCTTCGGCGAGGCGCTGGCGGGAAAACATATCGCACTGATCTTCGAAAAGCCTTCCCTCCGAACGCGCGTCACCTTTGAAGTGGCCATTCGCCAGCTTGGCGGCTGGCCCATCCTCTTGGGAGAGACGGAAAGCCGCTTGGGCGAAAGAGAATCCATTCCGGACCTGGCGCGGAATCTTTCGCTTTGGGTGGATGGAATCGTGGCGCGCGTCTTCCGCCATTCAGACCTCGAAGAGCTTGCGGCGTTCGCAACCATCCCCGTGATCAACGCGTTGAGCGACTGGGAACATCCATGCCAAGCCCTCGCTGACATATTGACGTTGTCAGATGCGTGGGAAGAATTTAGCGGCAGGACGGTCGCCTATGTCGGGGACTGGAACAACGTATCCCGATCCCTCTGGAAAGCGTGTGAGCTGTCGGGCCTGGACTTCCGCGCCGTCGGACCGAAGGGCTTCGGTCCGAAGCCGGGAGAGCGCGTCGCATGGTTCACCGAGACCGATGCGCTCGAAGGGGCGGACGCCGTTTACACTGATGTCTGGGCCAGCATGGGTCAAGAGCACGAACTTGAACAGCGGATCGAAGTGTTTCGGCCATATCAGGTGAATGAGCGGCTCCTGGCCAAGACCGGAAAACGCGCGCTGTTTATGCATTGCCTGCCTGCCCACCGCGGGCTGGAGGTCACGGATTCCGTGATGGATTCCGAGTACTCTCTTGTATTTCGACAGGCCGCCAACCGGCTGCCCGCTGAAAAGGCTCTTTTGATATCGCTTTTGGAGAATCAGGATGAAGCAACAAGTGAAGAAGGCAGTCCTCGCCTATTCCGGCGGTTTGGACACGTCGATCATCATCCCGTGGCTCAAGGAAAACTATGGATGTGAAGTCATCGCGATGGTCGGCAACATCGGCCAGAACGATGAACTGACGGGCATCGAAGAGAAAGCGATCAAAACGGGCGCGTCTCGGGTCTTTGTCGAGGATCTGCGCAACGAGTTCGTGACTGAATATCTTTGGCCTCTTGTGAAATCCGGCGCGTCGTACGAAGGGAAATACCTCCTCGGCACCTCCATCGCGCGCCCGTTGCTGGCGAAACGCCAGGTCGAAATCGCCCTAAGCGAAGGCGCCGACGCGGTGGCTCACGGGTGCACCGGAAAGGGAAACGACCAGGTCCGGTTTGAACTGACATACAAGGCCTTTGCTCCGCATTTGAAGATCATTGCGCCGTGGAGAGAATGGGATATCCGCTCGCGCCATGACGCAATCGCGTACGCCCGCGCGCGGAACATCCCCATTTCTGCAACCAGCGAAAAGATCTACAGCCACGACTCCAATATTTGGCACCTGAGCCATGAAGGCGGAATTCTCGAGGATCCGGCGGAGGGGCCGCCGAAAGATCTGTTCGAGCTGACGCTGGACCCGCGCTCCTGTCCGGATGGAGACAGCGAGATCACTATCGACTTCGAGAAAGGAGTCCCGGTCGGGTTGAACGGGTTGTCGATTCCTCCAGTCCAGCTCCTGGACGACCTCAATGAGATTGCAGGCACAAACGGAATCGGGCGCGTCGACCTGGTCGAGAATCGTGTTGTCGGGATGAAGTCGCGCGGAGTTTACGAGACTCCAGGCGGAACTTTGATCATGGCCGCCCATCGTGAACTGGAGTCGCTGTGTTTAGATCGGCAGACGCGGTACCACAAAGATATTCTCAGCATCACGTACGCCCAGCTGGTCTACGATGGTCATTGGTTTACGCCGTTGCGGGAAGCGCTGGACGCGTTCTTCGCGAAGACTCAAGAAACTGTCACCGGTTCGGTCACGTTGAGCCTCTACAAAGGCAATCTTTCGGTGGTAAGCCGACGATCTCCCTACAGCCTGTACCGCCCCGACATCGCTTCCTTCGACACGGGCAACTACAACCACCACGACGCGGAAGGCTTCATCAATCTCATCGGACTTCCCGCCACCGTGCGATCACAGCTTACCCGGGCCAGCTATGAAACTTTGGCAAGGACGGTTTGAAGAAGACCAGGATCCTGTCTTCGAAAAAATGAATCGATCGTTGCCGGTCGACGCCGTATTACTGGAAGTCGACGTTCGCGCGAGCCGTGCGCATGCGCGCGCGCTGCGTGGGGCGGGCGTCGTCAGCCAGGAGGAATGGAAGGCCATAGATCAAGGTTTGGAAAGCATTCTCAAAGAGTTCACACCGGATCAGGTGAGGTCCCTCCCTTACGAGGATATTCATACCTTCGTGGAAGCCGCGCTCGCGGAGAGAATCGGCGACGCCGCTCAAAAGCTCCATACTGGCCGCAGCCGCAACGACCAGGTGGCCACCGATTTCCGGCTGTTCGTGCGCAAGGCGATCGAGCTCGTGAACGCGGACCTCGAGTCTTTGGAGTTAGCGCTGGCGGAGGTGGCGGCCCGGCATCCGGACGCGTTATTGCCCGGCTACACGCACCTGAGGCGGGCGCAGCCGATCCGGTGGCGGGACTACTGCTTCGCCTACGTCGAAATGTTTCGCCGCGACAGGGAACGGTTCGAGCAATCCCTGGGGCGAGTCAACGTCCTGCCCCTTGGCTCCGGGGCCGTATCCGGTTCGAACTTCGCGCTGGATCGGGAAGCGGTGGCGCGAGAATTGGGCTTCCAGCGCGTGTCTGCCAATACCCTCGACGCGACGTCGGATCGCGACTTCGTCCTGGAATTTCTTGCCAATGGCGCAATCGCCATGGCGCACGCCAGCCGGCTCGCCGAAGACTGGATCTTGTACTCCACCGTGGAGTTCGGGTTCCTGGAGCTTTCCGAAAAAGTTACGACCGGCAGCAGTCTGATGCCGCAGAAGAAGAACCCGGACGGTCTGGAACTGATTCGCGCCAAGGCCGCCACGACGGCCGGTTTGCTCACAGGATTCCTGTCCGTCATCAAAGGTCTGCCCACCGGCTACAACAAGGATCTCCAGGAAGACAAAGAAGCGTTGATCACTGCGTTCCAGAACATACGGCTCGCTTTCAGCGTGCTGCGCTTGACCGTGCTTTCGGTGGAAGTGAAAACGGATCGGATGCTGGAGGCGGCGTCGGATTCCTTTATGGGCGCGACCGACCTGGCAGACTACCTTGTCCAGCGCGGCATGCCTTTCCGTCAGGCCCACGAAACGGTCGCGCGTGCGGTCCGTCACGCATTGGCGGAAGGCAAGCAGTTGTCTGAAATCGATCTCACCCGCTTTTCACCGGAATTCCGCGGCCTGCCTGCCGACTATCTTTCACCGTCCAATATCGTGTTACGAAAGACCCGATAGTTCCAGCACCATCGCAATTTCATCGCAGTTTCCGAACTTCGGACAGGCGATGCAGTCTTTCCAGACTTTCAAGGGAAGATCGCGGTGCTCCACCGTCTTGAATCCCATCTTCGAGAAGAATCCCGGGGCCAGCGTCAGCGCGAAGACCTTCGAGATGCTTTGGGCGCGCGCCCGCGCGATCAAAGCTTCAACGATGGCGCGCCCTGTTCCAGGAGGCGAGCCTTCAGGCGTTGTTGCGAGGCCGTAGATTTCGGCGCTGTCATCCGTGTATTTCTCGAGCCCGCCGCAGCCGACGACGCGGCCTCCGGAATCGGCAATGATGTAGTTTGGAAGCGCAGCATTCAGCGCGCTGGCAGAACGGGGAAGCATTAAGCCCTGGGCGGCATGGTGCGCAATGATGCGCACGATCTGTTCGACGTCTTGTGGTTGTGCTTCCCGAATTTTCATATCTGGCGTCCGAAAGTCGTCCGGCCCACAGTGACGCGGGCGACTCCTCCGGCAAGGGCGGCTGCAACGGCGCGAAGTTTCGGCTTCATGCCCCCCGTAACAAAAGGAGCGTCCGCCAATGACGCGGCGTCCGGGGCATGACTGATAACTGTTCCATCCGCGCTGCGCACCCCTTCGACATCGGTCAGAAATATCAGGCGTTCTGCGCCGACGGCAAGGGCGGCCGCCGCCGCTGTTTCGTCTCCATTCACGTTCAGCAAGGAAGCGTCTCCAAACGCAAGCGTCGGGACTACGGGAACGCGCTGCTGGTCCATTAAACTCTTCAGTACCGCCCCGTCCGCCTTCAGGTTGGTTCCGACCAGGCCCCAGGGACCCTGTTTTCTTTCCGCTCGTATCACGCCCACCACACCGACCGCCGGTACGCCGGCTCGCTGTAAAGCGGCTGCCAGCGCCGTGTGAACTTCCCCAAGCAACGCGGCGGCTACGGCCTGGAGGGTCACTTCGTCCGTAACGCGGAGTCCGTCGATGAAATGAGATTGGACTCCCATGCGATCCAACATGCGCGTGATCTGAACGCCCCCGCCGTGAATAACCGTAAACCGGTCGGCGCCGGCCTCGAGAATCCTTGCGGCGGCGCCCTCCGGGTTTTCCAGAAGCGCGCCGCCAATCTTGATGACGGCGACGTTCTTCATCGCGGCAACCCGGCTTCCGCCTCGAGACCGAGCATCAGGTTCAGGTTTTGGATCGCTTGTCCAGCCGCTCCTTTGACGAGATTGTCAATGGCAGAAACGATCACGGTGGAGGCGCCGGACGTGGCGACGCCAATATGACAGCCATTCGTGTACACGACGCCATGAATGTCCGGCATCGTTCCCTCGGGCAAGACCTTTATGAAGGCAGACGCAGCGTATCGGTCGGCCAGGACGGCGCGAGGAGACAAGCCGTCCGCATGCTGAAAGACGATAGTGCTCAGGATGCCGCGGTTGATCGGCATCAAATGGGGAGTAAAAAAGAAATTGCGCGCCGAGGCCCCCGGAAGGCAGGCCAGCATTTCCGGCGTGTGCCGGTGACGCAGAACCGAATAGGCCCGCAAGTTCTCGTACACTTCACAGAAATGCGTCTCCGGCTTGGGATGACGCCCCGCGCCCGACACGCCGGATTTGCCGTCCACCACAACCCACGAGCCGGTGGACAACACGCCGGCGGCGTAGAGCGGCGCCAATGGGAGAATCACAGAGGTGGCGTAACAGCCGGGATTGGCGACAAGCCGCGCCTCTCGGATCCGGTCGGCGAATAACTCCGGCAGGCCATAGACGCTGCGATCCAGCAAATCCGGACGAGGGTGCTCGAATCCATACCACTTCGGATAGAGCGCCGGATCTTTCAGGCGGAACGCGCCGCTCATGTCGACGACGCGGAATCCCTCCTGAAGGAGGTCGGGAACAATCCGGATCGATACCTCATGCTCGGTCGCGGTTACAACCGCCGCAGGCTTGGCGCGACGGATCGCATCCAGATCATACGGTTGCACGCCGGAGGAGTCGCCCTTGGAGGCGAATCGATACGCCGCACGGATCGCGGGGTGCTGTTTCAGCAGGCGATCCACTTCTCTCCCGGCATAACCCGTGACGCCCACGACGGCGATCGAATAATTATTCATCGTAGTGAATATTTATACAACCATGACGGACCGGCGTCAAGGCGACAATGAGGACGGTCAATCCTTTGAGACCAGCGTTGGAGACTCCAGGTCCAGCTTTGCTGCAGGGATGACCTCGACTTTTCCAAGCTTTTCAATCGAAGCCTTGAAGGCGCCGACGTCGCCGACAAGAACGATGGGAGCGTCCTGCGCGGAAAGCCTCTCTTTGGAAACTCGAAGAACGTCCGCCGCTGTGACGGCGGCGATCCGGTCCCGGTAGGTTTTCAAATAGTCTGGACCGAGATCGTACAAGAACACTGTAGTCAGGCGAGTTCCTAAATCCGATGGCAGCTCGATGGTCAATGGAAAGCCGCCGATGATCAGGGTCTTGGCCTCCGTCAGCTCCGGCGGCGTTGGCTCGGAAAGGCGGAGCCGATTGAATTCCTCCAGCACAAGGTTCACAGCTTCTGCGGTCTTTTCAGTCCGCGTTTCTGTGACGGCGTAAAAGCTGCTGGGCCCTTTGCGAGGCCCAATCGACGAAAACGCCCCATACGTCAGGCCCTTTTCGACGCGCAACTTCTGATTCAAGCGCGCTTCAGCCGAACCGCCCAGCACCAGATTTGCAAGGAGAAATTTGAAATAGTCCGGATCCTTTCGAGGAACGATGCGCTGTCCCACGCGGATTTCAGTCTGAACCGAACCAGGCCGGTCGACCGCAACGACGCGCCGGCCATTTGTTTTTGGAAAAGGCGGATTTGCCGGCGCCGGGACCTGTTTGCGTTGCCAACCGGCGAAATGGCGTTCCGCCAGTTCGAAAATCTCTTTGGATGACAGGTCGCCGACAATCGCGAGAACAGAGATGTTGGGGGCGTAGTGATTTTGGTGAAAGCTCACAATCTCCTTGCGGCCTATCAGGGGAATCGAGCGCAACGTTCCGCTCTCCAGACGTCCGTAAGGATGAGCGCCGTAGAGCACGGCTTCCAGAACGGCGTCCGCTATGAAGTCGGGCTCCTCCATCTGCGCGGACAGTCCCGACAGAGACTGCTGCCGCAGGCGCTCGATCTCCTTTTCGTCAAATGCGGGATTGCGGATCATATCGGCCATCAGTTCCAAGGCCAGGCCGGCGTGTTCCTTTAAGAAACCAGCGGCGATGGTCGTGCTTTCCATGTCCGCGGAGACTTCAATCGAACCTCCCGTCTGATCGATTGTTTCGGCCAGTTGTGTAGCGGTGCGGGCGGCCGTTCCTTGCCGCAGCAGTCCTGCGGTGAAGGAAGCCACTCCCGGCAATCCGGCGGGATCGTTCGCCGCGCCCGCGCCGATGAGCAGCCGAATCGACACAACGGGCTGCTCGCGATGTTCTAACGCGTATACGGTGAGTCCGTTCGCCAGAGTGCGTGTTTCATAAGCCGGGAAGTCAACTTTTCCCAACGGCGGCGGGTCGGGCGGCTCCGGTTTTTGCGCGAATCCGATTGCTGCAAGCAGGAGGATTGCCAGGCGAAGCGCCCACTTTGAATAACGCATCTCATTGACCTCCCTGCATGGGCGTGACTATCAGCACGGTGCGGTTTTCAGGCTGGAAATACTTCTTGGCGACGCGGAGGACGTCGTCCTTCGTCACCTTCATGAAGAGATCGTATTCAGTGTTCGTCGCCGCCGTGTCTCCGTGAATGACGGCGGAGTGCGCGAGTGCGCCGGCTTTTTCTTGCACGGACTGCCGTCCGAATGTGAACTGAGACCTCATCTTGTTTTTCGCCTTTGTCATTTCAGCATCGCTGACGGGCTCATTCATCATTCTTGCGAATTCTGTGTTCAGCGCCCGCTCCGCTTCCTCCATCGAAGCGCCGCGGTTCAGAATGAGAAAAGCAAAGAACAGGTTGGGGTCTTCCGAGAAATTGCCGCCTGCCTGGGCCTCGATGGCCAGTTGTTTGTCGTAGACCAGAGACTGATAAATCCGGGAGCTGCGCCCGTCGGAAAGGATAGATGAAGCGATCGTCAGCGCGTAATAGTCCGGATGGCCGTCTTCGGGCACATAGTACCCGGCGACGTAGGCCGGCAGCGGGACGGCTTTCTGAACGGACAAGCGGCGCTCCTTGGTGTGGGGCGGCTCGACGGCATCGATGCGAGGAACCGGCTTTTTGCCTCTTGGGATGTCTCCAAAGTATTTCTTGACCAACTCCAGGGCCTGCTCGTGTTTGAAGTCGCCGGATATCGCCAGCGTTGCGTTATCGGGAACATAGTAGATCTGGTAGAACTCGCGGACGTCCGCGGTCGTTGCGGCGTTGAGATCCTCCATGCTTCCGATGGTGATGTGCTTATAGGGATGAACGTCGAAAGCGTTCCTGTACAGCAGCTCGATCATATCGCCATAGGGCGGATTCTCCACGCGAGTGCGACGCTCTTCCTTTACGACCTCGCGCTCCTGTTGAAAATTCGCGTCGGACACGTTGAGTGAAGCCATGCGGTCGGCTTCAAGCCACAGAACCTTCTCGAGGTAGTTGGAGGGAACGGTCTCCCAGTACACGGTGACGTCGTCGGTCGTATACGCGTTGCTCTGGCCGCCGGCGTTTGTGACGATCTTGGAATGCTCTTCAGGCTCTACGTTGGCGGACCCTTTGAACATCAAGTGTTCGAATAGATGAGCGAAGCCTGTCTTGCCCGCGCGTTCGTCTTTCGAGCCGACGTGATACCACACCTGGACGTTGACGACGGGCGTCGAATGATCTTCGTTCGTGACGACGCGAAGCCCGTTCGGCAACACGGCTTCCTTGTATTCGATCGGCTTCGGACGCGGTTCAGCGCCTTGTAAGGCGAAGGCGGCCAGCAGAGACATCAAAAGACCGAGCGTCATCAATCTTTCTCCTCACGTCGCAATGAACAGTGATGCAAACATCCACCCTTGAACCAGGGCGCCGAACGCGGCGGTTGCCAGACGATCCTGCGTGCGGTTGTGAACGAGGTCTCCAGCCAGCCACAACGCCAACCAAAACAATATCACCAGATGAACGATTAACACGAGGAACGAGTCGCCGCGATTCGCCGTCAACACGCCGGTCGCGATGAAACCGCCAAGGATCAGACGCGTCAACATCGCCGCCGCCGCCGCTTTCCACCATGGCCGAATCGGTCGCAGATACACTTCGTCGGCTAGCAGTAGAGGAATCGACGCCGCGGCGATCACGGGGAACCGCCACAAACGGCCCGGGGAAAGAAAAGTGTGTGCGAGTTCAGAACCAATCAGGACGACGGGAAGGATGATGACGTACGCGGCCGCCAGCGCCGCCGGCGCGAAGTTCGGAGGTCGCCATGACCCTCGCCATGACCGAGGATCGCGCGGGGCGTGCGCGGCCCACGTGAAAACACAAAGAGTCAGTCCGGCGACGAAAACGAAGCCGATTAAATAGTCTGTGCCGAATAGCCGCAGCCACTCAAAAACGACTGCAACCGCCGAGACCAAGAACGCCGCGACGGAGGCGGCCACATAGGCCACGACCGTTGTGCGCTGAGGACCGCCCAGGCCGCCAGTTCCCGCCGAGACAGGCTTACCGCCCCAAAGGAGCACGCCGCCCAGTCCCGCCGCGGTAATGAGCATGCAGATCAGAAGCGTGTAGCGCTCCCCGAAGTAAATGCTTTCAGGATTGCCGCCCAGCCATTCGACAATCCAGCGGGGGGTTGTCGGCCGAAGGATCAGGCCGGTGTGGCCGGCCATGCGAACGGTTCGTAGGTCGATGCTTACCGGGTGGGCCCCGTCCAGCCGCCTTGTGAAGGCGCGGACTGGTGGAAGATCGAACTGTCCGGTCAGGACCAGGACGCGCCGGGCGTCAATCCGCCCGATGTTCGTTGGCGGCGGTGACAGGAGAACCATCGAGTCGAAGCGGCGCTCGTTGGCAAGATCGAGCAGCAGGCCGGCCCCCAAGGAATGTCCAAGAACGACCGTGTGGGTCCCCAGCCGCTCCAGCACTGCGCGAAGAACATTCAAGGAGAGCATGGCATTGAATCCTGCCTGAGAATCCCCATGGCCCGGCAGATCGATGGAGTAGACTTCGTAGCCCGAATCTGCCAGCGCGTAGGAGAGCATGTTCATGACCTCCTTGCTCCCGCCGAGTCCGTGAACGACCAAGAGGCGCCCGAGCGGCGGCGCGGCGCGCGGCGCGTAATGAAAGTACGGCGTTGGAGGCTGAACATCGAAGACGCCCTCGGTGCGCTCGCCTGCAAGCCGGAGATACCCGAGCGCAGCTAACAGCAAGACGCTCAGCAGGGCGATGCTGAAAAAAAGGCGCACAAACGCGATGCTATACTAGGTTGGATTTAGAACTGTAGATGGCTTTCATGGAGTCCCGAGCAGCAATCGCCGCCGAGGCGCAGCGGCTCCGAGCCGGTGGAAACCGAATTGTTTTTACCAATGGCTGCTTCGACCTACTTCATCCGGGACATATCGATCTACTGACTCGCGCCCGCCGACTGGGAGACATTCTCATTGTGGGCGTCAACAGCGACAACTCCGTCAGGCGGCTGAAGGGCGAAGACCGGCCAATCTTTCCGGAGGAAGAACGGGCTGAGATTCTCCGAGCCTTGGAGGCGGTAAGCTACGTATGCATTTTCGACGAAGACACGCCGCTGGAAACGATTCTGGCGATTCGTCCGGATGTTCTGGTGAAGGGGGCCGACTGGGCGTTGGACGACGTTGTGGGGCGGAAAGAAGTAGAAGGATGGGGAGGCGAGGTCGTCGTGCTGCCGCTGATTGAAGGTCAATCGACGACGAATATCATCGGCCGCGTCACGGGCCGTGTCACGGGCGGCGCCGGATGGAAGTCCTAGAAAAGCGCGTTCCGAAAATTCTGTCTCGTATTGCCGGCGTCCTCGATTTCAGGCGCATCGCATCCGAAGCTCTGAAGCCCGGGCCGGACGTTGTAGTGTCTGGCCTCCCGGGAAGCGCTCGCGCGCTGTTCGCGGCCGGCCTGTGGCAAGCCTTGCGGCGGCCGCTCATCATCGTAACTTCCCAGGATCGCAGCGCGGCGACGCTGGCTTCCGACGTCGAGTATTTCCACTCTGCCCTGAACGACGCCCCGCCGAACCGGGTCTCCACATTTCCGGCGTGGGAGTCCGATCCCTACGCCGGGCTTTCGCCGCACGCCGACACTCAGCAGGCGCGCGCGGCCACGTTATGGCGGCTGCGTCACGAGCAGGCCGACATCGTTGTGGCCTCGCTGCGATCCATTCTGACGCGACTCCCCACGCCGGCGGAATTCGACGCCTTCAGTCTGCAAATCGCGGTCGGCGACGAGATTGGGCAGGAACTGCTCGTCGAGCATCTCACGACCGCAGGCTACATCCGGCAGGAACCGGTGGGCGCCCCGGGTGAGTTCTCCGTACGCGGAGGCATTGTTGATATTTTTTCGCCGCTGATGCGCAACCCGGTGCGCATCGAATTCTTTGGCGACTCCGTCGATTCCCTTCGAGAGTTCGATCTCGATGACCAACGCTCCCGCTCTCCCGTTCAAAAAATCGCCATTCTTCCCATGCAGGAGCGGCTCATTGGCCGCGACATGCTGCGGGACTGGGCGACGCGCGCTGCGCACTATTGGGCCGGCGACGCATTCACCAAAGACCTGACCGAGAGAATCGCGTTTGCGGAGAACGGAGAAATGTTTCCGGCCGCGCAGTTTTTGCTGCCGCTCGCGAATCCGCTGGAGTCCACGCTCTTGGACTATGCCGATCCCTGCATGCTGATTCTCGACGAGCCGGAGATGCTGCGTGAAGCCCACAACGGTTTCTGGGAACTGCTCGAACAGCGACATCAGCAGACGCTTTCCGCGGGCAATGTCGCGCTGCCGCCGGATCGATTGTTTTTGCCGCCGCAGGAGTTCGATGAACTGCTCGCGCGTCATCGTGGAGTTCGGCTGCACGAGTTGGGTGACGCGGAGCCGGATATGGCCACGCATTTCAGCGCGGCCGCGCAGCCTGCCCCCAAATGGCACGGAAGAATCAAAGACCTGGCGGCCGCCCTCCACGACGCCTGCAGAGAAGGGACTCAGGTGGTGTTGCTCGGAGGCGCGATCGGAATGGCCGAGCGTCTGCGCGATATTTTGCATGAGTACGAAATTCCTTTCCGCGTCGAGTTCGGCGACCAACCCCTGCGCGTGACCGATGAAGCCGCCGCGCCGATCGTCGCGCTGGGAAGACTCTCTGCGGGCATACGATTTCCCGGCGCCGCGCTCGACATCTACGCAGAGACGGACATTTTCGATGAAACCGAACATCTGACGTCGCCGCATCGCCGGCGTCAACGGCTGTCGGCGTTCATTTCAGATCTTCAAGATCTGAAACCGGGAGACTACGTCGTTCACGTCGACCACGGCATTGGCGCCTACAGCGGACTGACCGTCGTCCATGATCGGGAATGCATGGTGCTTGTCTATCACGGCGGCGATCGTCTGTATGTGCCGCTCGAGCGCCTGGACCTGATTCAGAAGTATTCGTCAACGGAAGGCGCAAAGCCGCAACTCGACAAGCTCGGCGGGACGTCATGGATCCAACGAAAGACGCGGGTGAAACGCGCCATCCGCGATATGGCGCAGGAACTGCTTCGTCTGTACGCCCAGCGGAAACTTGCCAACGGCCATGCGTTCGGCGCCGACACGGAATGGCAGAAGGAATTCGAAGAAGCTTTTCAATATGAGGAAACCGTAGACCAGCTGGCCGCGATCGCAGATATCAAGCGCGACATGGAAAGTCCGGTTCCTATGGACCGCCTCATCTGCGGCGACGTCGGTTATGGGAAGACGGAAGTGGCAATGCGAGCCGCATTCAAAGCCGTGGCGGACGGCAAGCAGGTGGCTGTGCTCGCGCCTACTACGGTCCTCTGCTATCAGCATTTCCAGACGTTCAAGGAGCGCTTCGCCGCCTTCCCCGTCAAGATCTCGATGCTGAGCCGGTTTATCAACGCAAAAGAGCAGAAAACCGTAACCGCAGACGTCGAAGCTGGGCGGGTGGACATCGTAATTGGGACGCATCGGTTGCTGTCGAAGGACGTCAAATTTCACGATCTCGGTCTGATGATTGTGGATGAAGAGCAACGGTTTGGAGTTTCTCACAAAGAACGTCTTAAGCAGATCAAGACTCAAGTCGACGTGCTGACGCTCACGGCGACGCCGATCCCCCGAACGCTCAACATGGCGCTGAGCGGGCTGCGCGACATGTCCGTGATCGAGACGCCTCCGCGGGATCGGCTGGCAATTCAGACCGCGGTCGTCAAGTTCCGCACGGCGGTTATCGAAAACGCCGTCAATTTCGAGCTGGAGCGGGGCGGCCAGGTCTATGTCGTCCACAACCGCGTGGAATCTATTTATTCGCTGGCGAACCTGATTCAGCGCCTCTGTCCGCGGGCGCGGGTCGGCGTCGGCCACGCGCAGATGTCGGAACGCGAGCTCGAAAGCGTGATGACGCGATTCATGCACCACGAATTCGACGTCCTGGTCGCGACAACGATCATCGAAAACGGTTTGGACATACCGCTGGCCAATACGCTCGTCGTCAACCGCGCCGACCGGTTCGGTCTCGCGCAGCTCTACCAGCTCCGCGGCCGCGTCGGGCGGTCCAACCGCCGGGCCTATGCCTATCTTCTGATTCCGTCCGACGATTCGCTGACTCCGATTGCGCGCCGCCGCCTGGCCGCCATTCGAGAATTCAGCGAGCTGGGCGCCGGTTTCCGGCTTGCCGCCCTGGATCTTGAGCTTCGGGGCGCAGGGAATCTTTTGGGCGGACAGCAGCATGGGCACATTGAAGCAATTGGATTCGACTTGTACTGCCAGTTGCTGGAGCGCACAGTGGAGGAATTGCGGACCGGGATCGAACTGCCGGAGGTTGAGACCGCTGTGAATCTGAAAGCGGACCTGAAAATCCCGGCCAGTTTTGTCGACGACGAGCTGCTCCGGCTCCGCATGTATAAGCGAATCGCGTCGAGTCGTTCGGAATCGGAAGTCGACGAACTCTATCGCGAACTTGAAGACCGCTTTGGCGATCTGCCGCTGCCTGTCCGAAATCTTCTGGAATATGCCCGATTGCGCGTCCTCGGCCGGGCCCGCGGAGTGACTGCGATCGAACGGACCGCCCACGGCGTCGATATTCGCTTCCACGAAACCGCCCGGATCGACCCGCAACAGATGATTGAGCTGGCATCGCACAGGGAGAGCGTTTCTTTCGCTCCACCTGCGACGGTCCGACTAAAAACGTCCGGCTCTCCGTCAAATGTCTTTGTCGCCGTCGCGGACGTGCTGCGGTCCGTGGCCGCAACCTAACCGCTCAGCGGGGAGTTGCAGTCGTTTCCGCCGGCGTTCTAACATTTTCGGCAGGAGTTTTTCGTGAAACGAATAATTGCCAGCATCACTGCCTTTCTTTCTGTTTGCGCCATTGCATCGGCGCAAAACGCCAAAGTCATCGATTCCATTGTCGCGCACGTCAATAGCGACATCATTCTGCAGTCGGAACTCGAGAAGGCCAAAGCGGAGCTCCGGCGCGACCTGACGCAACAGGGCCTGCAAGGCGCGGAACTCGAAAGAGCCTTTGACGAGCAGTCCAAAAGGCTTCTCGCCGATTTGATCGACCGGAGCCTGCTTCTGCAAGTGGCCAAGGAGCGGGGGCTGACCGCCGAGGTCGAGGTTGTGAAAGAAATGGACGAAATGCGGCAGCAGAACAAGCTGCGGACCATGGAAGAGCTGGAAGCGGCCATCGTCAAGCAAGGCTATACCGTGGAGGAGATCAAGGACATCATTCGCACGCGGCACCTGACTCAGCAGGTGCTTCGCGGGGAAGTCTACTCGCGAGTCAACGTCACCACCGAAGAAGCCCGCAATTACTACGAAGCCAACAAGAAAGAGTTCGACCAGCCGGCCGGAGTGAGAATCCAGGAAATCGTGGTCTATACAGCCAACAAGACCCCGGAAGAGGTCGCCGAGCAGCGGAAGAAGATAGAGGAAGCCCTTGCGGCGGTGAAGCGCGGCGACGACTTCGAAGAAGTTGCAGAGAAATATTCCGAAGCGGAGAGCGCACAGCGCGGCGGCGACTTAGGCTTCGCCCGCAGGGAAGATCTCAACAAAGAAACCCAGGACGCGATTGCCGGACTGGAAAAAGGCCAAGTCACGGACATACTTTCCATCGGCGACGGATTGTTCATTCTGAAGCTCGCCGACAGCCACGCCGGCGGGATCCTTTCCTTCGAACTTGCGAAGGATGAAATTGAGAATATTCTTTTCAGCCAGCGCGTCCCGCCCAAAATTCGTGAATACCTGACCAAACTGCGGACCGAGGGCTTCGTCACGGTTCGAGAGGGCTATGAAGATCTTGGAGCGCCGCCAAGCGCCAGCAAGAATTGAGTGCGCCTGCAGGACCTGATGCGTCTCGACCTCTTCTTAAAGTGGAGCCGGATCGTACCGCGGCGCACATTGGCGAAAGAAATGTGCGACGCGGGCCGCGTGAGTGTAAACGGCAATGTGGCGCGGGCGGGCCGGGAATTGAACGTGGGCGACGCTCTTGAGATAGAACTCCCCCGGCGCCGCATTCGATGCCGCGTCCGCACGATTCCGCCTCATGCCCCAGGCAAAGACGGGGCCCGGGAGATGTTAGAGCTTCTTGCAGACCGCAGAACAGGCGCCGAACCGGAATAACAGCCTGACCCTGACGCCGCTCGAGCTGGACATCATGAAAGCTGTATGGCGGCGGCGGCCGATTACCGTGAAGGACGTACACGCCGCGATACGTCCGATCCGGCCGCTCGCATACACCACCGTCATGACGATTCTCCACCGGCTCTATCTCAAAGGATTTGTCCGGCGCAGTCTCAAGGGCCGCACGCACTACTACGAACCGGCTGTGGGGTTCTCCGAGGTACGTGACGCAGCAGTCGCCGGCGTGATCCAGCATTTCTTTCAGGGTTCGCGCGAGGGCCTGCGGGAATTCCTGGGGGAGCCGAATTCCGGGGGGACGAGCCGGACCAGCATAGATGCAGGGAACGGCTCGCTGTCCTCAACCGCGCCTGCCCCGAATCCGAGTCTTGACGAAACGCTGCTGTAGGTTTTTGTCACTTCTTGAAAAACAACTCGTAGAGCTCATTTCTCGATATACCCAGCGTTTTCAAAACCAGCTCGCGAGTCCACTCGCGCGGAGGGGGCGCGACAGCGCCTGCTCCGGCGACCACAATCACCAACTCGCCTAGCTCCTTGACGCGGCCTCGGACTTCCGACAGTTTGCCGAACACGAATTCTTCGTGAATCTTCGTTAATTCGCGAACCACGCACGCTTCGCGATCGCCGAGAACCGTTTCCAGATCCTCAAGCGCCTCACGTATCCGATGTGGCGCTTCGTAAAAAACGAGCGTGCACGCGACCGCACGCAACGCCTCGAGCTTGTCCCGCCGTTCCTTTTTTCTTGGGGGCAGGAACCCTACGAACATGAATTCATTGGACGGCAGTCCGGAAGCGGCGAGCGCCGCGATGGCGGCGTTTGGACCCGGTACTGAAGTCACTGGAATTTGATGTGTACGGCAATACCGGACGAGACGATAGCCAGGATCAGAGATTGTGGGGGTTCCGGCGTCCGACACGAGCGCGATGTTCTCGCCGGCTGCGATTCTGCGCCCCAGTTCTGCGGCTTTCGATTCCTCGTTGAATTCGTGGTAGCTGACCAGCGGCTTGCGTATTCCGAAGTGCGACAGCAACTGGACGGTTCGGCGCGTGTCCTCGCAGGCGATGATGTCGACGCTCCGAAGAATTTCGAGCGCCCGGGCGGACATGTCCCCGAGATTTCCGATGGGCGTGGCGACAACGTAGAGAGCCATCTTGGAACCGTACTTGCAAATTACCATGCAACGGAGGCGACAGATGAGCCGACTTCAAGTGGAAGAAAAAAATAAGACCAGCATGGATGTTCAGAAATCGGGTTTGTACGCAAGTGATTGCTGTGGCGTCGAGACTACCTTCTCCGCCGGAGACACGTTTCAGCGTTGCCCGCAATGCTCGAAGCTCTGCATTTGGGAGCTTGTCCAAGAAGGAATCCATCTCGCCGCCTGAACGCCAGCCGGGTTCTCCGGGGAAATATTACCGGAATTCCTTAGACTTTAGATTTGATCTCGCTGTTGGCGTCCCGTAACATGTGCGGGAAAAACGCAGGCGCGGTTTTCTAAGGTTCTACCCGCGCCGACGGGAGGCAGTGCGATGTCGATTGGATATCGAATAGCGGCCCGCTTAGGGATCGTATTGGGGACAGCGGCAGGGCTTGCAGCGGCGGCTGCCGCTCAGGACTGGCCGCAGTGGCGCGGGCCGAACCGGGATGGCGCCATTTCATCTTTCAAGGAGCCGGCGTCATGGCCGGAAGGGCTGCGTCAGCAATGGCGCGTCGAAGTAGGACTCGGCTACGCCACGCCTGTACTCGTTGGCGACCGCGTTTACATGTTTACCCGCCAGGCCGATGAGGAAGTCATGCAGGCGCTGGACGCAGCGTCGGGAAAGCAAATCTGGCGCACCGGCTACCCGGCGCCATTTCAACTCTTTGCTGCTGCCGCGCGGCACGGCGCCGGACCGAAATCGACGCCCGTTTATGCAAACGGCCGGCTGTTCACGCTGGGCATGAGCGGCATCTTTACGGCTTTTGATGCACAGACCGGTAAGCGCCTCTGGCAGAAGCCTGGGACTGCGGCGCAACCGATGTATCACACGGCGATGTCGCCGGTCGTAGCTGGGGATATTGTGATTATTCACCTCGGCGGGCCCGGGGACACGGCCCTGACTGCATTCGACGTCGCTACCGGCGATGTTCGTTGGCGGTGGACCGGCGACAGCCCGGCGTACGGCTCTCCCATTGTCGTCGACCTGGCAGGAACGCGCCAAGTCGTCACATTCACGCATCAGAATCTCGTCGGCGTCTCCCTGGCCAATGGGGAGCTTCTCTGGCAGCGTCCCTTTACGACCCCTTCCAACACGACCGCCCAGACGCCAATCCTGTACCGCGACATGCTGATTCAGGCCGGCCGCGAAAACGGAATCACCGCTTTCCGCGCCTCCCGCGGCGCTGCCGGCTGGACGACGCAAAACGTCTGGCAGACAAAGGAAGTGTCGCTGCACATGACCAACGGCGTGGCTATTGACGGCGTGCTCTACGGACTTTCGCACCTGAACAGCGGCCAGTATTTCGCACTGGACCTGGAAGGCGGGAAAGTGCTCTGGACCAGCCCGCCGCGCCAGGCGGAAAACGCTGCGATGGTGAGAGCCGGCAACACGATCTTCGCGCTCGAAAACGACGCCGAACTGGTTGTCTTCAAGGCCGACCGCACCGGATTCAATCCGGTCCGTCGCTATCAGGTCGCCATGGGAGAAACGTGGGCTCAGCCGGCGATTTCCGGCAATCGGTTTTTTGTCAAAGACGTTTCCAACCTGACGCTCTGGACGCTGAATTGAGCACTCAAAACTGAAGCCGGACCGCCATCTGAATCTGGCGCTCCCGAAACAGCGTCGAGCCGGTCTCCGTCACGCTTTGAAAGGGCGTGTTGAAGGTCAGTTGGCCCGTCGTGTAGTTCATCGTATACATCGTGGAGTTCACGTTCGTGACGTGAGTCCGATTGAAGATGTTGAAGGCTTCGATAAGAACCTCGGCCGTCCTGGATTCTCCAACATTGAACCGCCGCGAAATGCGCAGGTTTGTATTGACGATCCTCGGGCGTTGGAACGAGTTGCGTTCGAGCAGGGGCAGCCGGTTTGCGCCGCCGGATTGATTGACCCCTCCCGCGCCCGCGGCGCCGGTGACAGACAAGCCGGCTGAATAGCGCGATCCGTTGTAAGCGTAGAAGACCGGGGCGAACGTGAATCCGTTGAGCATCTTTGCCGCCGGTCCATCGCCGGTCAGCACAGGCGACCAGACGGCGCTTGCGACGAACTTGTTTGGCGTATCGAAATTCGAGCGGCCTTCCTCGGAACTGAGATCGAAGACATTGAATGGCGCGTTGTTGCTGGTGAAGGTTTGGGAGATTTGGCCGGTGTCGACAGCGCGCGAGTATGTGTAGCTGGTCTGAAACTGAAGCCCGTTCGTGAAACGCCGGTTCAACTGCAGCACGAGAGCGTGGTAGTTCGAAGTGACCGTACTGCGGATTTCGGTTATCTGATTGAAGTTTGGATTTGGCCGCACAGTCGGAAAAACAGCGAGATCGAATGTCTGGCCCACCAGCGGCCCATCTGAAATCGTGAAGAGCCGCGTCGTCGTGGGAGGGTTCAGGTTGCCGTCGACGAAGGTCGGGAGATTGCGCCCGACGCTTCCGATATATGACGCGGAGACTACCGTGTTGCGCGCAATCTCCCGCTCGATGATCAGGTCATATTGATGAATCAGCGGATTCTGAAAATCCGCAGAGAAATGCTGCACGGCCGGCGTCACAAGACTGCCGGAGCTGAGAAGGTTGGGGAACGACGGCGCAGCGGCGTTTGTCGCTGTCACCGTCACCTGACGCTGGGCCCGGTCCACTCCTACGCCGGTATTGATCAACGCGTTATAGATGGTGGAATTGATCACACGGCCGTAATAAATGCCGTATCCGCCTCGAAGCGACGTCTTGTAGTCCGAAGAAACGGCGTACGCTATGCCGATCCTCGGACCGAAGTTGTTCTTGTCATCGGGCATGTTGGCGGTTTGAGGAAGATCCGGGTTCACATTGCGCGGCGCCGGATTCTTTTGATATTCCCAGCGCATTCCCAGGTTGATTGTCGCCCGACTCGAAGCGCGCCAGTCGTCCTGAAAGAAGACGTTCACGTCCGTTGTATTGAACGACAAACCCGGCGCGCCGAATCCTTGATTGAAGTTTCCGCCGTAGCATTTTCCGGCTGAGCGCGTGCTCGAATAGCACGGCGTGTCCGCCGGCAGGGACGCCCGGAAGTTCGTGTAATCGATGATGAAGTCGTTCAAGCCGCCATAAAAGCCGGCGGCGTTCAGACCGCCCGTATAGTTGAACTCCCCGGCCTGAAAACGAAGATTGTCGATTTCGTCGGTGACCCGATTGATGTCGACGCCCATTTTCATGGAGTGACTTCCACGCGTCGTGACGAAGGAGTCGGCGAATTGCCAGCGGCTTTCCCTCGGAAACTTAGGCCGTTCGAGGAACTCTGGAACACCGAACGACAAGCCGTTCGTGATGAAAACCTGAGGCGATCGACCGCCGGGAGCAGTGGTTGGCTCCCCGGGAAGCGGGGGTTGGCTAAACTCATACTCGTTGTCGAGGCCGTATTGAAAGCGGAATTCGTTGACGGAATTGATTCCGATGACGGACTGTAGCCGCAGCACAACCGAATCGACGTCAACGAAATCGTCGCCAAAGTTATCCGCGCCGCGCGTGTTCGTGGCCTGCGTCTGTATGCCGGCCGGCGAGTCCCAACGGAGCCGGTTCCACGACGCCGAAAGCATGTGCCGCTCGTCGATTCTCCAATCCACTTTGGGAAGAGTCAGAATCTGATCTCCTCTCCGCGGCACTGTCGCCGTCAGACTCTGGAGGAACGAGACGGCGGCGTCGACCTGCGCGGGCGTGAGTCCCTTTCCTGTAGAGAGGGACCCCGAGCGGCCAGGACCCGTCAATGTCTGCCCCACCGGCGTCGTAAGCAATTCGCGATCGGCGCGGTTCAGGAAGTCCGGTTGGCTGAAAATAGGAACGCCCGGGAAGTCGCGCTTCTGCTGATCGTAACTGAAAAAGAAGAACACCCTGTCTCTCAGGATCGGACCGCCCACGGCGCCGCCGAACTGATGACGAACGTCCTTTGGCTTGAAACCGACTGGGACGAATACGCCGTTGATCAGCTCCTGACGCGTGGTGAGAGGGTTCCGCGCTCCCCATTTGTTGTTGCGCTGGTAATAAAACAATTCACCGTGAATAGCGTTGGTTCCACTCTTCGTGACGGCATTGGTCACGCCGCCTGCTGCGCGTCCGTATTCAGCCGAATAGTTGGAAGTATTGACCTGGAACTCCTGGATCGCCGCCTGACTGATTACGTAGCTGATGCGGGTTCGGCCGCGTTCTTCCGAGAAGAAGGCCTGATTGTTGTCGCCGCCGTCGATCGTATTGTTGTTCAGCAGACCGGAGACTCCGCGAAAGCTGATCAGGCCGAAGCTTCCATCCGGCGTCGACGCGGGAGTCAATAGGGCAAAATTCGACCAGCGCCGGCCGTTGATTGGGAGATTGTCGATTGAGACCTGATTGATGTTTGTCGAGAAATCCGGTTGCGACGTATTCAGCGCCGGCAGTTCCGCCGTGACGTCCACCGTTTCCGTTGCGCCTGCGACGGAAAGCGAAGCGATGACTGTCGCCACGCGCCCGATCTCGACGATTACGCCGTCCTGGTTGAAGACCGCAAAACCAGGGGCTTCCACCTTGACGGAGTACGTCCCCGGCTGAAGCAGCGGAACGCTGAAGAGACCGTCGTTTCCCGTAAGAACCGTATCGTCCTTGTTCGTACCCGTGTTCCTGATGATGACCTTGGCGCCGGGAACGGCAGCTTCCCTAGGGTCGAGAACTGAGCCGGTGACGGCCCCCGTCGTCGTCGATTGTGGTGAGAAATTGCCGGCGGCTGGCAATGCAAATATGAACAGCACGCCAGCGCAAAAGAGCACACTGCTACGACCCATAAGGCTACCCCCTCATCTGGCATCAACGAGTCCCGGATCGTAGGTTGGAAGTGTTGCGAAGAGGTGACAGATTGATTTCGATTTGATTGTCGAACGGGGCCCTTTGACTACTCGCGTTCGAGCCGCGCGATCAGACTGGACGTGTCCCATCGGCGGCCGCCCATCGCCTGGATTTCGGCGTAAAACTGGTCGACGAGAGCTGCAAGCGGCAGCCGGGCGCCGTTCTTCCTGGCTTCCTCGAGCGTAATGGCCATGTCCTTCCTCATCCAGTCCACGGCGAACCCGAAATCGAATTTGCCGGCGTTCATCGTTTTGTAACGATTTTCCATCTGCCAGGATTGCGCGGCACCTTTTGAGATGACGTCGATGACGCGTTCCACATCCAATCCCGCCTTCTTTGCGAAGTGGATGCCCTCGGCGAGTCCTTGGACAATGCCGGCGATACAGATCTGATTCACCATCTTGGTAAGCTGGCCCGCGCCCGCCGGTCCCATGAGTCCAACCATCTTTGCGTAGCTGCTGATAACGGGTTTGGCCGCTTCAAAGACGTCCGGGTCTCCGCCGACCATCACTGTAAGTTGTCCGTTCTCTGCGCCCGCCTGACCTCCGGAGACGGGCGCATCCAGGCAGCCGCAGCCCCTCTGCTCTGCGGCGTTGTAAAGTTCCCGCGCAATGGAGGCGGACGCGGTCGTGTTATCCACGTAAATAGCGCCCTTCTTCATTCCCGCAAAGACGCCGTCCGGTCCGAGCGTTACGGAACGCAGGTCGTTGTCGTTGCCGACGCACGTGAATATGAAATCCGCGCCCTCCGCCGCGGCCCTTGGCGTCGGCGCCGACTTTCCGCCATGCTCCGCCGTCCATCGCTCTGCTTTTGCAGGTGTGCGATTGAAAACAGTGACGGCGTGTCCTCCGCGCCGTGCGAGATGCCCCGCCATGGGATAGCCCATGACTCCAAGACCGATGAATGCGACGTTCGCCATAGTAAATTGCTCCTCGTCTGAGCCCTGTCGGAAGCGTGGATTATACGTGCATTTTGTCTTTGCCTACATCGGTCCGCGCCTGCGAGAATCAACGCGCATTCAAAGGGAGAGGACATATGCACAGGATTCTCACGCTCGGGCTTTTTCTTGTTGGCGGCGCGGCCCTTGCGGGAGCTCAGCAAGCCCCGCGAGTTTGGACAATCCAGGAGCTCTTTCAGCGCAACGTCGGCAGTACGGAGCAGCAAAACAAGCAATTTCCCCCGCACAAGATCATCGGGAACGTGTACTACGTCGGAACGGAGAGCCTGTCGTCGTTTCTCGTCACGACGCCGGAGGGCCACATTCTTATCAATTCGATTTTCGAAAGAAACGCTCCCGTAATCCAGGACTCGATGCGCAAGTTGGGCTTCAAATTTGAAGACATCAAGATCGTGGTCGGCAGCCATGCTCATGGCGACCATATGGAAGGCGACGGCTTGATCGTGAAGCTCACAGGCGCTCGCGCAATGGCAATGGCTGAAGACATTCCGGCACTGCAGGCGATGCGCTCTCCTGGGGGCTATCCGCGTCCGGCTTATGAGGCTCTTCGCGACGGCAGTGAGGTCAAACTGGGCGGCGTCGTTCTGACGGCGCGCCACACTCCCGGTCACACGGCCGGCTGCACTACATGGACGCTAAGGGCGCAAGAAGGCGGCCGTTCCTACGACGTGTTGATCATCGGCAGCGTTGGCGTCAATCCCGGGACGAATCTCGTCGGTAATCCGCAGCTCGTCGCCCAATACCAGCAGAGTTTCAAATTCCTGCGCTCCGCCCGCGTGGACGTACCGTTAGGATCGCATCCCGGGATGTACAACATGGCGGAGAAATACGCCAAGCTCTCATCTGGCGGGCCAAATCCTTACATTGATCCCAAAGGCTTCCTGGACGAGATAACGATCCAGGAGACGGCTTTTAACAACGAGCTCAAACGGCAGCAGGTCGAAGGCCCGCCTCCACCGCGCGGCGGCGCCCGGAGAGGCGCGCCGAACTAGACAAACCGGCCGGTACTGCCCTCCTGATCGATCTGGGAGGGCAGTTGGTGAACGAACTAACTCGAACTTCTCACTTACAGATCGCAATCATCTTGAGGTCGGTGGCCTTCAAGACATCCATGTCTTTCACCTTCGTCATCGTTCCAGTGATCGTGACTTGATGGTTGTTTGCGTGAGCTGCCAGCAGCTTGGCGTCGCCAACAACCGTCGTTTGCTTGCCTGTCTTTTCATCCCTGAGCGTGTACTGGTCGGCAGTCGCGCCTTTGTTGAGACATCCGGTCATACTGACGGCGCCGGGGTCTTTCTTCTCCTGGGCGATAACCATTAGAGGCAGGGCAACAGCAGCAACAAGCAGAATCAGCAAAACTGATCTGGCGTTCATTCAATCCTCCTAGGTTGTGAGATGCAACGGATGGCCCAGAGTCTATCACGACGGGAAAGCCATCCAACGAAGGAGGATTATCAGATTATCAGAATGCGTCAGTAATACACGACGACTAGGAAGTACCCGGTGTTGTCCAGAAGGTGATCGTCATTGATGCCGAGGTACAACCGTCCCGAGCTGCGCATACGGATGCCGCTGCGATCATCGCCTACGAAGAAGTAATCATTCGCGTCGCCGACGCGGGCGATCAGCGCTGCGCCGGGGCGATTCGGCATCGGCCGCGCCGGATTATTTGGTGAGTTCAGTTCGCCGGCGGCCCGTGCGCGACGATTGGGGCCCCATCGAATTTCGCCGTTCGCCTCGAAGTAGACATTCTGACCGATTGCAACGTCAATGCCGGTGTCGGTCCATGCGACGTTGGCGAGCACCATCATCTGCTTTTCCCGCAGGCCGCGCGGCCGTCCGGCCTGAGGCGTCTGGGAGTACGGCGGATCGAATCTTTGGCCGCGGTCAAACTCAATTCCTACAACCTGGTCGCGATTGAGGCGGACAGTCCGGCCGCCGAACGAGCCCTCCTGGAATTCAATGACTCCATTCTGGAACGAGATCAACTGACCCTGCACGCGGCGTCCGTCGCGCAACACAATGGTGTCTGCATGGATCGCCGCGACGGGCAGCGCCAGGGCTCCGATGGTGAACAAACCGCGCATCGTCGAAGAAAGATTCACACGCCCTCCTCTCGCATGCCGGCGGAAACAAGCGCCGATGGCGCAACGGAGCGCCGACAGTTCTTTTGACGGCGCTATGGCAGGATCGATTCCCCCGCCCGCCGCCCCACGCGAGTTGACAACGGGCGCATTATAAGAAAAAGGCGCGAAGGTAGGAGGTGCATCGTGACCGCGAATTCGCTCATGGCGATTCTGCCGTCCGAAATGACAGAGCTGCGTTACCGGCCGCTGTTCGTCTTCCAGATTGACGTTCGGCCCGCCATGATCATTGGCGCCACGCCCGGTCATGATCGGCGAGTAGGAGAAATCGTCGGTGGTTCTTTCGAGGGCGACCGGCTTCGAGGAACCATCCTTTCCGGCGGCAGCGACTGGCAGTCGCTGCGCCGCGATGGAGCGATCACGCTGGATGTGCGTTTGCTGCTGCAAACCGACGACGGCGCGCTGATTGGCATGACCTATCGCGGGCTCCGACACGGCCCTAAGGAAGTGATGGACCGGATTGCCCGCGGTGAAAAAGTTAGTCCGTCGGAATACTACCTGCGCGCAACGCCCTACTACGAAACGTCCTCCGAGAAATATGATTGGCTGAACCGCATCGCCAGCGTCGCCTACGGCCATCGGCTTGCCGGCGGTCCGATCTATCAGGTGTTCGAAATTCTGTAGCGCCGCCGGTCCTTCCGCGCGGCCGCAACCTAAGTGTTTCCTCTCTCGCAATTTATGGGTGTCACAGAAGTTGACACCCGGCACCTTTTCTGTATAATGCCCGACGTTTAAACTTGAGTGGTTTCAGTAGTTTCTGAAGAAAAGCACGAACGCGGTCGAGGCGGATGTAGTCCCTTAGCGGTTCTCTTTTCGAAAGGCTACGAGGTTTAGGCGGAACAGCTACACAAAGGAGTCTGACGTAATGAGCCAGGAAATAGGGAAAGTCAAGTGGTTCAACAACAAGAAGGGCTTTGGGTTTATCGAGAGAGCATCCGGCGGGGACGTGTTCGTTCACTATTCTGCGATTCTGAGTGACGGATACAAGACCTTAAAAGAGGGCGAGAGCGTCAAGTTCACGATCACACAGGGGCCGAAAGGATTTCAGGCGGAGAATGTAGAGAAGGCGTAGTGGTAATTTCGGATTTCGGATTTCGGATTTCGGATTGTTGGGGCGCGCGATGGAAGCTGCTTCCTTAAATCCGAAATCCGAAATCCGAAATCCGAAACCAACGCAGTTCCGTCTCCGACAGGACCTCCAATACTCCACCCAACAGCATCAGGGCAAAACCTACCTGGTCGTCAAAGATCCCGTTGCGCGCCGCTACTTCCGCTTTACAGAGACACAGGCTGCGATACTCGAAGTAATTCGAAGTGAAGCGGCGACGGCTGAAACGACGTCGGAGCGCGCGGCGCAAAAGCTCGGCGCTCCACTATCGCCGGCCGCGATCGCGGCGTTCTTCGATTCGCTCAACGAGAAATACTTGCTCGACACGCCGGAAACGCGCGAAAAGCTCGGCGCGCTTGAAGGCCGAAAGCTCCAAGAGCGGAATCTGCTGTACTGGAAGCTGGCCTCGATCAACCCCGAGCGGGTCTTCGCGTGGCTGCTGCCCCGAACCGAATGGATGTTTACGCGCGGATTCCATGTTTTCGCCGTCTTCACCATTCTCACCGGACTCTTGATCACCTGGATCCATTGGGAGCGGATTGCTGCTGCAGCGCCCTCTCTCTTTAGTCTCTACGGACTGATTGCGATCTGGCCCGTGGTTTTTTGCGTCACGACGATTCACGAGTTTTCGCACGGCCTTGCCTGCTGCCGGTACGGCGGGAAAGTTCACGAAGTCGGCTTCATGCTGATCTACTTCCAGCCGGCGTTCTTTTGCGACGTGAGCGACTCGTGGATGTTCCCGTCACGCCGGCGGCGCATGTTCGTGACGCTGGCGGGAGGATATGTCCAGCTCGTCGTGTGGGGACTCGCCACCGTTGTGTGGCGCGTTACGGATTCCGATGCGTTCGTGAACCAACTGGCTTTGATCATCATCCTGTATTCCGGCTTGCAGACGCTCGTGAACTTCAATCCACTCATCAAGCTCGACGGTTACTACATGCTGAGCGACTATCTTGAGATCCCAAACCTCCGCGCGAAGGCGCTCGACCGGCTCTGGCGCCGAGTGGCCGGCCGTCCTGTTCCAGCCGACGGGCTGAATCGGCCGATGCTGATCTATGCGATCGCATCCTTCGTTTTTTCGACATCTTTGTTACTGTACGTTTACTCGGCCCTGTATACTTGGTCCACTTCGACGTATGCCCTGGCAGGACTGGTTGGTTTTGTGATGTTTTCAAGTCTGACGCTCCGAAAAACAGCGGCTGAATCCGTCGCGGGAGTCAAAGCCCTGGGCGCCCGCGCGGCGATGAAAAAATACCGCAATCTCCTGATAGGTTCAGCTCTCGTCTTCGCATCCTTTGTTATTCCCTGGGAACTGAAAGTCAGCGCGGAATTCAAGATTCTGGCCATCGAGGAAATGCCGGTCCACGTGGAGACGAGCGGCAATATTGCGGAGTTGATGGTCCGTGAGAATAGCGTCGTGCGGAAAGGGGACCTGCTGGCGCGTCTTTCCAGCGTCGTCACGGAAGAAAGGCTGGCTGCCGCGACGTTTGAACTCGAGCGGAAGAAGCACGAACTGGCAGAAGCGGAGCGAGGCGCTCGTCCTGAGGAAATCGAGCGGCAGCGCAGGGCCGTCCTGACCAAGGAGACGGAACTCGCGAATACGGCCCGGAATGAAGAGACGAGAAATCAGCGCCGGCAGGAGCTTGCGCGCGAGCAAGCGCTGCTGAAGCTGGACCAGCAGCTTCTGGACCAGGCCCTGAAGGGGGTAAACGCCGGAGTCATGCCGCGCACGGACCTCGAAGCCCGGCAAAGCGCCGTGGAGTCGCGGGAGCTGGCGATCAAAGGACTGGAGGCTCAGATCCGCCAGATTACCGAGCAGGAGGAGCGCGAAGCGGACTTGATCCGCAGCGAGCTCGAAGAAGAGAAAGCCGAGTTGAAACTGATGTTGGCCGGAACGCGCCCCGAGGTTATCGAGCAGCTTCGCGCAGACGTCAATCGTTTGTCGGCGCAGCTGGATCTATTGACGCGCGAGAGGGCGAAGACGGAGATCCGCGCGCCGATAGACGGGAAAGTGACGACGCCGTTCGTGGAGCAGAAACTGAACCAGTTTCTCGAGTCCGGCCAGGAACTATTGCGGCTCCTGAATACGTCGCGCGTCCGGGCGGAGATGATGGTCCCAGAGAAGGAACTGGCGGATGTGCGTCTCGGGAACGACGTGTGGATGAGGGTCCGAAAGTACGCGAACCGCGATTTCCACGGCCGCGTGGACTTCATCGCGTCAGCCGCAGAGACCGTCGACGGCAGACAGATGCTGGCCGTACGCGCTGAGCTTCCTAACGAAGATCAGGCCCTGCAGGCCAATCTGACGGGCGTGGCGAAGATCTATTGCGGGAAACGCCGCATCATCGATCTGATGACGCGCCGGCTGCGGATGTGGATTCACACGGAGTTTTGGGATCTGTTGCCCTGACGCAACTTCCGGCGTCAGCCGGCCGCCAGATCGATGACGTGCCGCTCGTTTCCACTGCTCCCAACGTCGAATTGAACCACCGAAGCATGAGGCCCTCCAGCCGTGCTCAAATACCTCCCGGGAGCAGCCAGCAGCACGGCTTCACCCTCCGAGTCCGTGTGCACTTCCCTGCTCGAGTCTCCGACGCGAACCAAACCGAAAGCTTGGGATGCCGCCGGCCGTCCTTCGCGGTCGCGCACGCGGATGACGAGCTCTTTAAGCATGCTCAAATCGGCGGTAACGACGCCGAATTGCAACTCGCTTTCTGTAACTTCCCTGGTCAAATGACAGTCCTGAACGCGGAAGCTCCTTTCCTCGGAGACGCGCAGAACGACAACGTCCGTCAAAACCATTCGCAGCAGGCCTGGATTGTCCAGGACGGCCTTGGCCCCGCCGTTGACGACAGCGAAGGGCGCCGGCGGTTCAGCGGCGGTACAGGCATCATGAGCAATCCACAATTTTGCCCGTTGGATAAGCAAGTCTCTCAAAATGAACTGCAGGTGAACGTTGCGCGCCATTTGACGTCCAGAGCCTATCCGATGGCGTAGCGTTCAAGCAACTGCCGCGCAATGATGAGCCGCTGCAACTCGTTGGTGCCGCCCCCGATCAACAGCAGCGGCGCATCGCGATAGAAGCGCTCCACAGGAAAGTCCGTGGAGTACCCGTTTCCTCCCATGATACGCATCGCCTCGAGCGAGACTTCCGCGGCGGTCTCCGTTGCAAACAGCTTGGCCATTCCGGCTTCAAGGTCGCAGCGCTCGCGGCGATCTTTCTTTGCTGCAGCGGAATAGATCAAAAGGCGGGACGCTTCAATCTTCGTCGCCATTTCGGCCAGCTTTATCTGGATGGCTTGATGTTCGGCAATGGGCTTTCCGAAAGTGCGCCGTTGTTGGGCGTATTGGATGGCCTGCTCGAATGCTGCGCGCGCGACCCCCAAACCGCGTGCGGCGATGTTGAGCCGCTCCGTTTCCAGACCCGTCATGACATGTTTGAAGCCGCGGCCTTCGACGCCGCCAATCAGGTTTGCCGCAGGAATCGGAAAATTGTCGAAATGCAAGTCGCATGTCTCGACCGTCTTGTACCCGAGCTTGCCGATGTCCCGGCCGATCGTCAGGCCGGGCGGTCCCTTTTCGAACACGAAGGCGCTCATGCCTCGGTGAGCAGGCTGGGCGGCGGGATCTGTCTTGGCCAGCAAGAGAAAGATCTCTCCGTAACGTCCGTTGGTGACCCACATCTTAGAACCCGTTGCGTAATAGGTATCGCCTTTCCGCTGCGCCGTAGTCGCGATGGCCTGCAGATCCGTGCCGGCGTTGGGTTCCGAGAGGCAGGCGCCGCCTCGCGGCTCCCCTTTTGCGAGTCGCGGTAAAAACCTCTGTTTCTGTTCCGCGGTTCCAAACTGCACAAGCACGTCGCACAATACGGAATGCGTGCCAAGGATTCCGGCCAGGCCCATCCACGCGCGCGAGAGTTCTTCGAAGACGATCGCGAATGTGGTCGAGTCGGCTTCGCTGCCGCCGTATTCTTCTGGAATGTTCAGGCCGAAGAGGCCGAGGCGCTTCATCGACTCGACAAGCCCGTGCGGGTACTCGCCACGATGCTCCATGTCTGACGCGACGGGCGTCACTTCGCGTTCGACAAACTCCCGGACGGTCTTGGCCGTGAGCCGCTGTTGTTCGTTCAGTTCCATCATCGGCGCTGTATGGGCACTATAGCGCACCAGAAAACCATGAGACAAAGAAGGACGATTCTTGCAATAATTGGGGTGGTTTCAGCGTGCGCCCGTGGCGTAACTGGATAGCGCGACGGCCTCCGGAGCCGTAGGTTACAGGTTCAAATCCTGTCGGGCGTATTCCCTTACCGCACTCCGTTTCTTCCGCCGGAATTTCCCAACGTCGTCGCCGATGGCGAGCAAACACGGGATAAGGAACAGCACATAAACCGTGGAGCTGACCATTCCGCCAAAGGTCGGTGTGGCGATGGGTTTCGTGACGTCCATCCCCGAACCAGTAAACAACATGATAGGAATCAACCCCAACACGGTCGTCGCGACGGTCATCAACTTCGGTCGCAGTCGCAGCACGGATCCTTCCAGCACGGCCTCCATATAGAAGCTCGGATCCGGCCTTCTCGCGATGGCTTCGCGGATGAACTCAACCATAATGATGCCCGTCTGGATAGCCACCGCAAAAAGCGAAATGTAGCCGATCACGACAGCGGTGGTCATGGGGAATCCCTCAAGCCACTGGAACAGTATTCCGCCGACGAGCGCGAAAGGGGCGGAAAGCATAACCAGGAGGCTGTCCGCCACGGATCGAAACGCCATCAACAACAGGCCGAACATTACGATGAGCGTTACGGGGACAACATACTGGAGACGGGACCGCGCGGCGCTTGAGTACTGGTACAGCCCGGTCCACTCGATTGAGAAGCCTGGAGGAAGGGTGAGTTGCTTTGCGAGAAAGGGCTGCGCAGCTTCAACGTAGTCCGGCGCGGTCATGTCTCCGATATCGATGTAAATGTAGGCCGCGAGGCGTCCGTCATCGTTGCGAATCATCTCGGGCATCTTGCGCACGGACACGTCCGCGATCTCGCTGATCGGGACCGGCCGATTCATCGCTGCGATTGGGAGCGTCCGAATTTTTTCCAGGGTGTCGGTGTACTCCGGCGAGTACTGGACGCTCAGGGGAACGATAGTATTGTCGGGCTGTCTTACGCCGGCGACGTTGTCCCCGCCAATCGCATACCGAACGGCGAGCATCGCCTCATCCACCGGGATCCCATGCTGCGCCATGCGCTTGAGATCGTATTGAACATCGATAAAGTACCCTTCTGACACCCGCTCCGCCAGGATGGATTTAGTACCCGGGAATCTGCGAAGGACTTCCTCAATCTGCTGAGAGATTTCTTCGATGACGGCGATGTCATTCCCCTTTACCTTGAGGCCCACGGGCGTCTGGATTCCGGTATCCTGCATCATGACGCGCGCGTTAATCGGTTGAGTCCACGTGTTCGCGTAGCCGACGAATTTCATTGCGTCGTTCATTTCCGAAACGAGCTTCTCTTTCGTCATGCCCGAGCGCCATTTCGACTTCGGATGCAACAGCACCGTGGTTTCGATCATCGTGACGGGCGCGGGATCCGTGGCGGTATCCGCCCGGCCCAGTTTGCCGAAGACGCGTTCCACTTCAGGGAAACCCTTGAGCTTCTTGTCCATCTGCTGCAGGATCCAGCCGGCCTCGCGAGCGGGAAGCCCGGGGAGCGTCGTCGGCATATAAAGAAGGGATCCCTCTTCCATCTCGGGCATGTAGTCTTTCTCGAAACCCTGCAGGATCCACGCAGACGCGACGAGAATCAGGATGCTTCCCAGAACGAACGCGTATCGCCGCCGAATCGCCCGCTCCAATGCGGCGCGATACAATCGCGAAATCACGCCTTCGCGAGGCGTTCCGAACGCACGCGACGTTCGCTTAAACACCCAGACGATAAGAACCGGCAAGAGCAAAAGAGTCAGCAGCGTGGAAAACGCCATCGCGAAGGTCTTGGTGTATGCCAAGGGATTGAACAGCCGCGCTTCGCGTTCGCCTAGAAAGAAGATCGGCAGGAATGACGCCACAATGATCAACATCGAGAAGAGCAGCGGTCGGATCATGGCGGCTGTGGACCGTATGATGACCGCTCTCCTGGCGCCGGCGCTCACGTTGCCGGAACGCGACAATTCCGCTGCGCAGTTTTCGACAATGACGATGGTCGCATCCGCCATCTCTCCGATCGCAATCGCCAGGCCGGCAAGCGAAAGCAGATTGATTGTCTGATTGAAGCCCGAAAGAGGCAGGGCGGTAAACAGAACTCCGGCCAGAAGCACCACCACGGGCGCGACGGCGGCGCGAAGATTTCGCAGCGCCCAGACAATGACGAGAATCACGACCAGCAGCTCGTAAACCAGCGCGCCAAAGAAGTTTCTGAGCGTATCCCAGATCAGGGCCGAACGATTGTACGTGGTTATGATTTCGACGCCTGCCGGAAGACTCGATTTGATTTCGTTCAGCTTCTGCTCAATGGCTCGGCTCACGGCGAGCACGTTCTGATCGTGCTCCATGATTACGATGCCGCCTACGACCTCTCCGGCGCCGTCTAAGTCGGCGATGCTGCGCCGCTGATCGTAGCCGACCTGGATATAGCCGACATCCCTCAACTGAACTGGGTTTCCTTCGGGGGACCGGCCTACCACGAGTCGCTCGATGTCGTCGATGTTGCTGCTATTGACGATGCCGCGAAGCTGGTAATCCCGATTTGTGACTTCGATGGTGCGGCCGCCGGCCTCCTGAAACGCGCTCTGAAGAGAAGAGACGATTTGTTTCAGGGAGATTCCCGTCTGTATCAACAATGGTGGAAACAGCTTGAGCTGGTACTGCTTCTCCAGGCCTCCCACCGAAGCGGCTTCCGCGACGCCGGGAACGGTCTGGAGTGCGCGCGTGATTCGGCTTTCATTCAACAGACGCAACTCCCGCAAATCATGAGCGCTTTCCCGGTCAACGAGCGCGTACTGATAAATCCAGCCCATGCTGCTTGCCTTGGGGCCGAGCGTAATCACGGCGTCGGGTGGAAGCTGCTGGCGGATCGTATTGATCTTGTCGATGACGGCTCGCTGAACGGAATCTCGTAGAGACTCTCGCTGCAAAATGACGTAGATGAAGGAATAGCCCATGTGAGAGGCGCCTCTTACGGCCCGAACCCCGGGCGCCCCGACCAACGCCTGAATCAGAGGGCCAGTGACTTCCGTTTCCAAAAGTTGTGGGCTTCTCGGCCACTTCGCATAGACCACGATCTGCGGGTCGGATAGGTCAGGAATGGCGTCAAGAGACGCAGTACGAATCGAATAGATGCTGAACGCCAATCCGGCGGCGATCAGCGCAAGGACCCACGCTTTCAGGCGAATGACGGTCTCAATGATGGTGTTGATCACGACCCATTCCGCCGCCGGCCTGTCCTGCTGCGTTCAACTTGTACTCGGAATCGACGAAGAAGCTGCCGACGGTGACAATTTGGTCGCCATCGGCCAGCCCGTGCAGCACTTCCGTATAGAGTTCTCCGTGGATGCCGGTGTGGATTTCCTGCGGTTCATAATGTCCTGGATGCCGCTGTACGTAGACGATCCGCCTGTCGCCTTCTTCAATGATTGCTTCATTGGGCACGGACAACAGCTCGCCGCGGTCCACGACGATTTCAATCACGTAATACACGGCGTCCTCCCGGCCTTGTCCCATCAATGCGGCATGGATGATGGTCCGGCCGCCGCGAGCCTCCACGCGAGCCACTCTTGCCTGGTACATCGAAGATTTCGAGTCGGGAGTAAATGCGCGCGCGCGTTGTCCGACTTTTATCAGCTCGGAGTGTGGTGGATACAAGACGGCGGTCAGCATCTTGCGGTCTTTGTCCATGACGCCTGCCGCGCGCACCCAAGTCTGGATGGGGCGCACGGCCGCCTGCGTCAACGTGAGGGTGAGGTCAGCCGCCTGGGATTCCGTGACCGCAGCGTCCGTTGGATAGGAGGGCCGGGTGCGGTCGCGGATTCCCTGAGCCAGTCCGGAACCGGCGGCCGGAACAAGGAGCAGGAGAAAGAGCAGGCTTCGGGCTTTGCGGACGAAAGACCGATCAGTGGCAGTAGTTATCCTTGCTGTCCATGATGTGCGTGCCCCATGGAAATAGACCAACATTGCTCACCCGTTCGAAAGCCTGCGTCTGCGCGTCAATGACGTAAATCGAGTGCGTCGTCGATTCGGCCAGATAGAGTTTCCGGTCGGCCGTGTCCGTCGTCGCCGTTTCAAGGGCAATGTTTGTCCCGATCCGGATGCGGCCTGCCGGCTTCAACGTTTGCATATTGTAGACATAAACGAAGCCGCTCGTCGCGCTGATGACGAACGCCTTTCCGGCGGCGAAGTTCACGCCCGTCATGTCGGGTCCGGCTTCCAGCGTTGCTGCGACTCTGTTTGCCGCGATGTCGATAATCGAAATGGTTTCGTCGCCGTTGTTGACGGTGACGGCGTACTTGCCGTCGTGACTCATGAAGGCGCGCCAGGGATCTTTGCCGACTCGGATCACCTTGACCACCTTGTCTTCACGCGTATCGATGACGCTGACTACGTTCAAGTCCCCGTCGGCGGCATAGATGTAGCGACCGTCATTCGTGATGCTCGCGTTCGACACCCCGTGAATATCACCCAAATACCGATCGGGATCGAGCTTGGTCACCGCGGGGGTTGGCGCAACCTGGATTTTCTTCAGAAGCTCATGACGCCGTGCGTCGATCACGCCGACCCAGTGCGCGCCGTAGTTGCCGACGTAGGCTTTGGACCCATCGGGAGTAAACGTGATGTTCAATGGTTCGGCAAAACCGGTAATGGTCTTGATCTTCGTCAGTGAAGTCATGTCGATGACCGAAACCGAGTCGCCGTCGGGGTTGCCCTGGTAGTAGTAACGCCCATCCGGGGTGAAGGCGAGGTGCTCCGGCGCCATATCGGTTGGAATCACCTTGACCAACTGCAGCGTGCGGACGTCGATGACATAGGCCTTATTGGCCCGCGTCCCGCCAGTTACGACATAGCGGCCGTCCGGAGACATCATCGCCATGTGCGGATTCACGTTATTTCCCAGGAAGACATTGCCGATCATCTTATTGGTTTTGATGTCCATGAAACCAATGTCGTTGGAGTCCCGGTTTACGATCAGCACTACCGAAGTGGGATCGGACACCTTGACGTTCTGTCGGCCCAACGCCGCGCTGGTTGAAGCGCCGGCCAATCCCGCCAACAGCACGCATGTAAGCGCTATCAACAATCTGTACATCCCTTCCTCCTAAAAATTGGCGTTGAGCCGCACGCCGGGCACAAAGTAGCCTAACTTTCCCGTTCCGTCTTCTCCGAGCCGCGTTTCAAGTACGTGGGTCAGATGGAGTGAAAGCTGGAGCCGTTCCGTGAGGTTGAAGCTGTAGTATCCCTCCTTCAAATGCTCGCGCTGCCCGGCGCCGAGTTGCACCTGGGCATAGCCGATTCCCCAAGTGTCGGAAGGATTGAAGACAAGCCCGCGCTGGAACTGAAGCCCCGCGCTATAAAAGAGGTCGCGGCCTTGGTCGGCTTGCGCCCTTCCAAAGCGGCCGAACACGGTTGTGGTCGGCAGAAGTCTTTGATCAAAGCTGAGGCCGTATCCAGTTCGATTGCGCTGGCTGCTATTATCGACGCGATACCAGAAGCGATAGTTTCCTTCGCCAAGCGACAACGGGGTTGCCAGATAGCCCACTTCGGCCAGCGAGAACATCGAGTCCGACAGGTTCGTCGCGTCGGTGTTGCTTTGCTGCGCGCCAATCTTGAAATTCAGGCCGATCTTGGGATCGAAAACCACGGCCGCGCCGGCGCCGTTGGTAGAGAGGCCCAACATGGGATTGTTCACGAGCGCGTCGCTGATAAATTGAGACGTCTCATCGTTTGCGACCGCGTTGTGATCAAAATAGTTAGTCAGGTCCAGCCGCCCGACGCTGATGGACAAGGTTTTGGAAAACAGATCCGTCATCAGCCAGGCTTCCCGCAGGCTTAAGTCGTTCTGCCGGACCAATCGCGCGGCATAGCCGTTGAGAAGCGTCAGCCCTCCGATTTCTCCGTCCGGCGCTGAGCCGCTGAGGCCCACGACGTCCGCAAAGAACACGGTGTTCTGGGCCAGTCCGGCAGTGAAGTACAAATCGGCCGAAGCCAGGGCAAACGCGTGACCGTCGGCGGCGCTCGCCGGTCCCTTGGTGCGGATTGCAAACTGTGGCGCGATGGCGGCGCTGACGCCGACCTTGACGTTTCGGCTCTCCGCTTCTTCAAGCGCTTCTTCAATCTTCTCGTTGATCGTTTGACGACGGTACACGCGCTCGCGCTGGTACGTGAACGTGCGTCGTGCGCCGTCCATGGGATGGTCGTAAACGTTGCCGTCTTTGTCGACCCAGATCTCGACGCGCCGGACGCGGGTCTCAGGCTCCGAAAGCACTGTCGTCGTTTCCAGCTCGCTCACGCGTTGCTCGAGCTCTTTGATCCGTTCTTCAAGCGTTTGCGGCGCCGCCGGCTGGGCGGGCTGGGGATCCGTCTGGCCCGCGGGCATCGGCATCTGCATCGGCGGCGTTTGCGGATTGCTTTGCGGCGTCTGGCCGCCCTGACCCCGCTGCTGAGCGATCGATAAGGAGGGCCAGGCCAGAGCTAGCGAAAGCGCGATCAATGTCCGGCTTACGCACACTTTTGGACTCATACGAAAGACATTCAACATAAGATCGTTCCCTGACTTTCCTGTGTTAATTCTTGGAAACACAACCGCGGCTGGGCGTGGATTATCGGCGACGCCGACAAAGCGGACAACTAAAGAGTTTCTGAATTTTTAGTCAGAAAGGAACCCCTCGGTAAGCGCGCCCGGAGGGAGTCGAACCCCCGACCTACGGATTCGAAGTCCGGCGCTCTATCCAGCTGAGCTACGGGCGCGTCAGAGGGATTCTAGCAGGATTGTGAATTGCGAAATGCGAATTGCGAATTTTGGGGACCGGCGGCCTCAGTCTCAGCTTGTGCTACCTTAGTACTGTCAATATTAGGGGAACAGCATTCATGCGAAACGTCGTCATCATTGGATCCGGTCCGGCGGGCTTGACCGCCGCCATTTACGCAGCTCGGGCGAACTTGCAGCCGCTCCTCATCGAAGGCAAAGAGCCTGGGGGTCAGTTGACGCTGACCACCCTCGTTGAAAACTACCCCGGGTTCGCCGACGGCATCATGGGGCCGCAGCTTATGGAGGAAATGAAAAAACAGGCCGCGCGCTTTGGCGCCGAGATCGTCAACGGCTACGTGCACCGGGTGAGTCTCAAGGAGGGACCGTTTCGCGTCTACTATGGCGACCAGGAAGTTCAAGCCAAGACCGTGATCATTTCCACGGGATCCTCCGCAAAACTGATCGGTCTTGAAGCAGAGAAGCGTCTCATGGGCTATGGCGTCTCCACCTGCGCAACCTGCGATGGTTTTTTCTTCCGCGGAAAGAAAATCGCTGTTGTGGGAGGAGGAGATTCCGCCATGGAAGAGGCCACCTTCCTCACGAAGTTCGCCAGTGATATCAGCCTTATCCATCGAAGAGACACTCTGCGCGCTTCTAAAATCATGCAGGATCGCGCCATGAAGAATCCGAAAATCAAGTTTGTCTGGAACACCGTCGTCGAAGACATCTACGGCGATCCGCAGAGCGGCGTGACCGGGCTCGCGCTTCGTAATATCAAGACCGACCAGACCTCGCGCCTGGATGTCGACGGTCTGTTCCTGGCGATTGGACACAATCCTAATACAGAGATCTTTCGCGGCCAGATCGATCTGGACGAACGCGGTTATATTAGAACTCAACCGGACTCGACAAGAACCAACATCCCTGGCGTTTTCGCGTGCGGAGATGTTCAAGACCCGGTCTTCCGGCAGGCTGTGACTGCCGCCGGCAGCGGCTGCATGGCGGCGATTGAAGCGGAGCGGTGGCTGGAGCATTGAGCTGTTTCATGAGCGAGCGCGTGTTCACATTGGCGGAGGCAAATCGCCTGATCCCCACTCTGAAGTCGACGCTGGAGCAGGTCATTGAAGAGTGGCGGTGCATGAAACGGTTGAATCCCGAAATTCAAAAAGCCCGGGACAAGGCCCCTCTGGACGGTTTCACGCCGTACGGCGTGGAATATGTCGAGGCGGCGTCCCATCTCCTGTTTCTGCTCCACCAGATCAAAGAACTGGGCGTGATGGTGAAGGACGTCGATAAAGGTCTCTGCGATTTTCCCTACATGCGCCATGGACGGATGGTCTACCTTTGCTGGCATCTGGGTGAGGACTCGATTGGCTACTGGCATGAGATCGAAACAGGATTTGCGGGCCGCGAGCCCCTGGACGAGACCGATCGGTGATGCCAAGCTCGGACAAAATTCTTATCTCCAGAATCGACTGTGTTGCTGCGATCGGCGTCACGCCGGAGGAAAGAACCATCCGGCAGCGTCTCTCCATCGACATCGAATTCACCGTTGATGCGGCGTCCGCGGCGGCCACCGACCACCTGCGCGACACCATCGATTACTCCAGGGTCGCCCGTGCAGCTCAGGAGGTCTGCTCCAGCCGGGATTTCCACTTGATTGAAACCGTGGCAGAGCTAGTCGCGAAGCGGGTTCTGTCGGATTTTCCAGTAGCGCGGACGCGGGTGCTGGTTCGCAAGATTTCCCCCGTCGTTGAGCCCCCGGTTGGGCATGTATCGGTGGAAGTGATCCGCCCGTAAACTCCTCGAAGAACTGGGATTTCTCGAATATTTTGTTGAAGATTACGAATTCCTTACGCTATTCTTAGCGCCGTTTGCTTTCAAACGTGAAGGAGGCATCCTTGTCTAGTTTGAGTCCAGCAGCATTCGAAACTCCCCATGGCAATTACACGGTTCGCAATCAGGTCAAGCCAAGACTCAGCAAGCGCGTGATGAAATACGTCGACGCGGCGGTCTGTTCCTGCGCCGGCGCGGCCTTTGACGCTATTCACTTCTTCAATCGATTCAATCCGGCGCCGCCGTTCACGCCGAAGTGGACCGAGAAGCCCTTGTTGAAATCGTGGCAGAAGACAAAACCGACGCTGGGGTGGCCGCGTCAGACCGATTCCCTCTGTCCGGACTGCGTCCGCGAAGCGCGGGAAGCCATCATCAGCGGCGCAAAGGACTGGACCGAACTGCTGCATGAGAAAGTTGGCGAAGTGAAGGCCGACATCATCGAGCGGGACGGGCAGGTCTGGATGGTCAAGGACTGCCCCCAGCACGGCCGGTTCGAAGACATCATGGCCATCGATGTGAAGTTCCTCGAATGGATCGAGAAGAACTTTCCCGGCCGCGATCTCCCCGCGCATAGTGACGAGGGCTTGCACAACCACGGCAGCAGCACCATCCGGCACGGCCGCGGCGCCGTCCTGACGGTGGATCTGACGAACCGCTGCAACATGATGTGCGACCCCTGCTTCATGGATGCGAATCAGGTCGGCTATGTCCATGAGCTGACCTGGGACGAAATCAAGGAGATCATGGACAACGCCATCAACATCAAACCGCGCCGCCAGATGTCGATTCAGTTCTCCGGCGGCGAACCGACATTGTCTCCATATTTTCTTGATGCAGTCGCATACGCCCGTAAATTGGGTTATTCCAGCACCCAGGCCGCAACCAACGGCATCGAGTTCGCCAAGAGCAAGGAATTCGCCAGGAAGGCGGCCGAAGCCGGCCTTCGTTTTGTGTACCTTCAGTTTGACGGCGTCGGAAACGACGCCAACAGCCACCGCCAGATCGGAAACCTCTTCGACGTCAAGCTGCGCGCCATCGAGAACCTTCACGAGGCAGGCGTCGAGATCATCCTTGTCGTTACGTTGGTCAACGGCGTCAACAATGATCAGGTGGGCTCCATTATCCGGTTCGCGATGGACAATCCGAAGAAGATCGCCTTCATTGCGTTCCAACCGGTTTCGTTTACCGGCCGCGATGAGGAGATCACTCCGGAACGCCGACTGCGGCAGAGGTATACGCTGTCCCACCTGGCACACGACGTCAAGAAGCAGGTCGGCATTACCGAGCCCACACGCGACTGGTTTCCACTGTCACTGATGGGCGCTTTTGCTGATTTCGCCGATCTCGTCCATGGACCGGGCGCCGATTGGGGACAGGTGAGCTGCGGCTGCCATCCCAACTGCGGCGTGGGAACGGCGCTGATGATTAATAAGGAGACGAAGGAATTCGCTCCTGTGCCACAGTTCCTCAGCATTCCCGGACTCGTCGCCGACGTGCAGAAGATCACGGACGCGGGGCGCGGCAAGTGGTTTTCCAATACCATGATGGGGCTCGCGCTTCTGAAGAACTACAACCCGTTTGCCGCCCCGCCGAGCCTGACGCTGCTGGATATAATGAAGAAGTTCGATAAATCGTTCGGTCTGACAGGTAAGAACTATGGAAAGGTTACCGGAGACCGCACAATGGAGGATATCGAACGCCGGCGCCAGGATCCGTGGAACTTCCTGTTCGTCGCCGGCATGTGGTTCCAGGATCTGTTCAACTACGACTTCCGCCGCACCGAGATGTGCATCATTCCGTACGCGACGCAGTTGGGCGAGATCTCCTTCTGCGCTTACAACACCGGCATCGGCTGGCGGAAGATCATCGAGAACATGTACAAAACCGCTACAGTCGCGGAATGGAACCGCAAATACGGCAAACATCGCGTCTATGCGGGCGGTCACCACGTGCCGCTCAGTGAGCTGACGCACTCGCTCGTCCTCAATCCACAGGACGTCGCTCGCGTCCGTCAACGCGGCAGCGCGCCGGAAACGGCCGCCGAAGAAGAAAAGATGCGCCGCGCCGCCGCGCGGGAATCCGCGAAGATCAAACGCATGATGGATGAGCTCACCTACGGCAAGAATTTGGGATCGGATGAAGCCGCACAGCTCGTCAAGATCGAGCTGGCGCATCGCAAAGCCGAAGAGGTGGTGAGCAAGTAAGATTTCGGAATTCGGAATGCGGATTTCGGATTTTGGCTTCCTGAAATCCGCATTCCGAAATCCGCATTCCGAATTTCCCCCCCTAGATTCCCAGCGCTTTCCTTCCCGCTTCCGAGATCCGCTGAGGCGACCAGGCCGGCTCCCAGACAATTTCGATCTTCGGCGTAGGAAATCCGGCGTCGATAAGCTTCATCTTGATGTCTTCGCTAATAGCGACGTGGGACGGGCACATGGGGGACGTCATGGTGATCTTGATGTGGGTGGCGTCTGCATGAACTTTGACGTCGTAGACCAGTCCTAGATCGACAACATTCAGCGGAATTTCCGGGTCGTAACATTCCTTGAGGACCTCGTAGACGAGATCTTCTTGCGTCATTGCCGCCAGCTTGGGATCGCGAGCTTTTGCAGCGAGCTGTTCCGCCACTGTCGCCTGCACGCGCTGCGCGGATTCTTCGAAAACTTTTGCGTTCTTGGACTGCTCGGCTTCCGGGATAGACTGTGTGACGGCGGCTTGTCTCCGGATTGCAATAACGACTACGATAACAACGAGGACGGCGGTGAAACCCAACCCGTACAAAAAAGTTGTCATAGCTGATGATTGTCGGCCGGAAGAGATGACACTTCAAGGCTAATTTCCGGCAGTGACGGCGGCGCCTCCACACCCGGCAGAGATTTTGCAGTTTGCCACACTACTGTCCCAACGTTACTTGAATAGATTCAGTTGATTGTGCATTTCTGATTCCTGATCTTGGTCGCCAATGTTGGAAAAGGCCTCTAAAATCGGCGTTTTTTCGAAAACGGTCACACTG
>Ga0073934_10000673_pt1 | contig 94311 bp, 93 predicted proteins | sample LarsenN4metaG_FD_76834 | JGI IMG/M metagenome (GOLD analysis project Ga0073934, IMG submission 76834) | Hot spring sediment bacterial and archeal communities from British Columbia, Canada, to study Microbial Dark Matter (Phase II) - Larsen... ...
CCGCCATAGGGGCCAAGGGTGGTGCAGGCGCCAAGGCCCGCGGATGCCGCGAGCACGATGAGGGCGCCGCGAAGTCGATTGGTAAGCACTGGCGAAACTCCTTCAAAAGATTCGCAAAAGTTACGCGCCCTCGGCGAATCGGCCGGCGCGATTGAACAGGCGCTGAACTGATCAGAAACGCAATGGGCCGGGGCAGCGAAGCCCCGGCCCATCCGCGCTCGTCCGGTTCGAACAATCAGTAGCGGCGGTACGGATAGGCGCCGTAATCGTTGCGCTTGGCATCGATGTCGGTGATCCGTCCGTAACGGTCGATGGTGCAGCTGAAGCGGGCATCGCCCTGCTGCTGGTAGCCGTACTGGCCATAGCCGTAGCGGTCATAGCCATAGCCCTGGTTGCCGTAGCCATAAGGGTTGTAGCCGCCATAGCCGCCCATGCCGGTCGTGGCATAGCCATAAACCTTCAGCCCGCCGTTGGACCGGCGCGAAACCTGGGTGACGCTGGTGACGCGGGCGCCCTGGTAGCCGCGGCCATAGGCATTGTCGTAGCCATAGCCATAGCCGTAGTTGCGGTACCGGCCGCCCTCATTGTCGAGGCCGCGGGTATTGATGCGGTACTCGACGGCGCGGACGCACTGCTCGACGGCGTAGCGCTCGTTGGACGCATAGCTGCGCCCGCCGAGGATCTGGCCGAGGATGTCGATGACGCTGCCGCCACCGCCGTAGCCGCCGCCCGGATAGCCCGGATAATATTGTGCGGCCGCGGGGGCCGCGGCGACCAGCGCCGCCAGGCCGGCGCCGCCGGCCAGTATCTTGGTGAAAGCCTTCATGGCCACACTCCTCATCACTCTACGCGCCCACCACTCGGGCGCCGATGGAACGCTTATTAGGAGTGAGTCGCTGCATAGCGGCTGAATGGTGTTGAGGCGAAATGTTCATCTTCGCAGGCCCGAGCGCAAGGGAGCGAATGCGCAGCAATCCGGGACCAGCGCGAAGCGCGAGCAACGTGAAAGCGAGGGACAGCGACGGCCTTTTCCCGCAGGATTGCGACCATTTTCCAAGCGGCATTTCCCGGTCGAAGGATGCCAGTTCGGACTGGCGCGACTTGCCTCCGCCACGCCGCGCCCTAATCGTGGCCGTGTATGGACTTCGTCGACGCTTCCCGGCTGATTATTGGGCTGCTCGCCCTTGCTTGCCTGTGGATGGGCCGCACTGCGTGGCTTGCTGCCAGCAATGACCCGCTGCCGCGACGGGCCGTGGGTCCGCTGATCTGGAGCGCTGCTGCGGCGGTCATGGTGTACGCTCTGGTGACTGCCTGACGCACCCCCGTTGCCCGCCTCCGCCGGCTACTCTACATCGCATTGCACACGCGCCGTTCGCAGGGGGAAGGCAAAGGCTATGTTCGCCTGGTTTCAGCGGCTTCTGCCCCAACGGGGTGACTTTTTCGGCATGTTTGAAGCGCACGCGACGGCATTGGTTGGTGCTGCGCAGGCCCTGCAGAAATTTTCGGCGGACGGCGATTCACCCCATGCCCATCTCGAACGAATCCAAGAATATGAACATATTGCGGACGACGTCATCCGGGACATGCTCAAGGCCGTCCGAAAGACCTTTCTGACGCCGTTTGACCGCGGGGCGATCACGTCGCTGATCGTTGCGATGGATGACGCGATTGACGAAATGCTCGCGGCCGCCCGGGCAATCGACCTCTATGAGCTCCGGGAACTCCGCGCCGAGATGAAGGAGATCATCAACCTCATCTCGGAAGCTGCAGCGATCACGGCGGAGGCGATCCCGCTGTTGAGGGATGTCAGTCGCAACGCCGTGAAGCTTCATCAACTGACCGAGCGGCTGGTGCATTTGGAGGGCGAGGCCGACGACGTTCATGCTGCCGGCCTCAAGCGCGCCTTTCAGGAAGTGGCGAAAACCAGCTCGATAGATTTTGCAGTGGCACGGGAAGTGCTGAAGAATCTTGAACGGGTGACGGACGCGTTTGAAGACGTGGCCAACCAGATCGATGGCATCGTGGTCGACCACGCCTAGATGCACGAGCTCGCGCTTCCGCTGCTGATTGGGCTGATCGCGGTCGCGCTGGCCTTCGATTTCCTCAATGGCCTGCACGATGCGGCCAATTCCATCGCGACCGTCGTCGCCACCCGCCTGCTCAGCCCTGGCAAGGCCGTCGCGTTTGCGGCTTTTTTCAATTTCGCCGCCTATTTCCTGTCATTGGCAGTGCCAGAGCTTCACCGGGTTGCGGACACGATCGGCAAGGGACTGATCGACAAGGACCTCGTCACCCCCGCCGTCGTCTTTGGGGCGCTCGTCGGCGCCATGTTCTGGAATGTCGTCACCTGGCTAAAAGGCATCCCGTCATCGTCCAGCCACGCACTGATTGGTGGCCTGATCGGCGCCGGCGTCGCGCATGCAGGGCTGACGGGCGTGCAGTGGACCGGATTGAACAAGACACTCGTCGCGATCGTCCTCTCGCCCATGTTGGGCATGATCCTGTCGATGTTCATCATGCTCGTGACGAGCTGGCTGGGAGTGCGCGCAACCGCGAATGGGGCGGAGCGCAGCTTCCGCGTTCTGCATCTGGTTTCGTCCGCCACCTACTCGATCGGCCATGGCTTGAACGATGCCCAGAAGACCATGGGCATCATTGCCGTGCTGCTCTATTCGACCGGGTATCTGCAAGGCGACTTCCACGTGCCTCACTGGGTCGCGATCAGTTGTTACGTGGCAATCGGCCTGGGCACCTTGACCGGCGGATGGCGCATCATCGAAACGATGGGCACGCGCATCACCAAGCTCTCGCAGCACCAGGGTTTCAGCGCGTCGACCGGCGGCACCGTCATGCTGATCACGGCCTCGTGGTTTGGTATTCCGGTATCCACCACCCACACCATTACTGGGTGCATCATCGGGGCGGGCGCGGCCCGTCGTGCCTCCGCGGTCCGCTGGCAGGTCGCGCAAAACGTCATGACCGCCTGGGTCATCACCATTCCGGCGTCGGCGACGGTGGCCGCGGTCTTTTACTGGCTCACTACCCTCTTCTCCTGACCGGCCCGGAAAGCGGAATTTCCCGCGCTCCGCGCCCTAGCCGGAGGCTCGGCCGCTTTCGTCTTCCTCGACGATCTTGTCTTCAAGGCAAGCGATCCGCCGCCAGGCCCGGGAACAGGCCCCACCCGTGATCGTTTCAGCGTCGCGGGCCATCCCCCCGGCCCGCCTGCACAGGCCCGCCGCTCCCTTTGCCCCACTCGCGGAGCCGGACCTTTCACGCGTACGGGAAGCCCGCCGGCCATGTCCCTCCTTGCAAAGCCGGCGGGCGTCCTTCGCTCAGCATCCCTTGTTCAGTCTGCGAAATCAGGACCCCCCAGCCGGCGCGCAATCTTCTTCGCATTTGGTGGCTTCGCTGATGGCCACGGCTGCCACAACCGCTGCGACCACCAGGACGCCGATCACAATCGCCGCCGTGGTTCCGCCACTGAGTTTCGCCTTCGCCTTGACCTGGCCGAGATCCTGTCCGCCCATGGACACCAGCGGAGTGCCGCCTTGGCCGCCGCTAATCTCCAGGCCGCGGCCGAACCTGACTTCCGCCGATGGCGTGCGGGTCATGCCGGTCAACGCCAGCAAAGCGCGGCCCCGCGGCTCGCCTGCACGGCGATCGAGGCCGATGCGCCAGGTCGCGCCGACAAAGACCGAAGTCTGCGCGCGCTGCTGCTCGGCGCTCGTCGCGAACGCCGCCTCGCGCACGCTTGCGATAGCCGGCGATGCCGCCAGGCTGGTCATCGCCAACAGGCTAATCCACTTGATCATGGCAACCCCTTTCACGCCCACATGCCCAAGGCGGTGCCGGCGCCAGCGACTCGCCCGCATTATTAACAGCGGTCAAGTACGGCGTTTATGGGGCGATTGCGTGGCCGGAACAGACGGCCGGGTCCGGGGGATGTCCCCCGCGACGGCACCGCGCCGGACCGCGAAAAGGGGCCGCTGGATCGCTCCAGCGGCCCCCTTTTTCCTCGACGCAGCCAGGCCCTAAGCTTCTTCGAACGATTCCTCGTCCGTCATCACCGGACCGCTGTCCTGGCCCTTGGCGGAAACGTCGCGGTCGACGAACTCGATGATGGCGATCTGGGCGGCGTCGCTCATCCGGATGCCGGCCTTGACGACGCGGGTGTAGCCGCCGCTACGCTCCGCGTAGCGCGGGGCGATGACGTCGAACAATTTGACCAGCTGGGCATCGTCCATCAGCCGGGCGTGGGCGAGGCGGCGGTTGGACAGGCCGCCCTTCTTGGCCAGCGTCACCAGCTTCTCGACATAGGGGCGAAGCTCCTTTGCCTTGGCGAGCGTGGTGGTAATCTGCTCATGCTTGATCAGCGCCGCCGCCATGTTGCGGAACATGGCCGCCCGGTGGCTGGAGGTGCGCTGCAGCTTACGATGACCGACGCGATGTCGCATTGTCTTTTCCTTCGTTCGTCAGGCAGCCGTTCAAGGTACTGCCGGCCAGGCCGCACTTGGGGTGGCGGCCCGTAACCCTGATGTACTCCTGCGAAGGCAGGAGCCCAGTACTGGGTCCCCGCCTTCGCGGGGACACAAACTAACCGAGCAATTCCTGCTCCAGCTTCTTGGCCATTTCCTCGATATTCTCCGGCGGCCAGCCGGGGATGTCCATGCCGAGGCGCAGGCCCATCGAGGCAAGGACTTCCTTGATTTCGTTGAGGCTCTTGCGGCCGAAGTTCGGCGTGCGCAGCATCTCCGCCTCGGTCTTCTGAACGAGGTCGCCGATGTAGATGATGTTGTCGTTCTTCAGGCAGTTGGCGCTGCGCACCGACAGCTCCAGCTCGTCGACCTTCTTGAGGAGGTAGCGGTTGAGCTGGTTGGTGTCGGCCTGGGTCTCGACCGGGCTCGCCGAAGACGGCGCGCCGATCATCGCCGGGGCGGCGCGGACCTGGCTGTCGTCGAAGTGGACGAACAATTGCAGCTGGTCCTGGAGGATGCGGGCGGCATAGCCGAGCGCGTCCTCGGGGGCGACGGTGCCGTCGGTCTCGATGGTCAGCGTCAGCTTGTCATAGTCCAGTTCCTGGCCGACGCGGGTGTTCTCCACCTTGTAGGCAACCTGGCGGACCGGGCTGTAGAGCGCGTCGACCGGGATGAGGCCGATCGGCGCGTCGGCCGGGCGGTTGGCCTGGCTCGGCACATAGCCCTTTCCGACGTCGGCGGTCAGCTCCATGTTGAGCGTCGCGCCCTGGTCGAGGTGGCAGATGACGAGGTCGGGGTTGGTGATCTCGATGTCGCCGGGGCAGGCGATCTGGCCGGCGGTGACTTCGCCCGGGCCGGTCGCCGACAGCTGCAGGCGCTTGGGGCCTTCGCCTTCCATCTTCAGCGCCAGCTGCTTGATGTTGAGCACGATGTCGGTGACGTCCTCGCGGACGCCGGCGAGCGAGGAGAATTCGTGCAGCACGCCCTCGATCTTGATCGAGGTGACGGCGGCGCCCTGCAGCGAGGAGAGGAGGACGCGGCGCAAGCTGTTGCCGAGCGTCATGCCGAAGCCGCGCTCCAGCGGCTCGGCGACGAACACCGCTTTGCGGCGCATGTCGCTGCCGCCGGTCTTGCGCTCGAGCGCGTTGGGCTTCTTGAGTTCCTGCCAGTTCTTTGCGTTCACGGCCATTTTTTTGTCCTGCCTTGGCGGGGCGTCCCCCACCTGTAAAAACCAATCATGCCGCGGCCCGGAGCTGCGGCAGCGGCTCGCGTTAGACGCGGCGCCGCTTGCTGGGCCGCACGCCGTTGTGCGGGATCGGGGTCACGTCGCGGATCGAGGTGATCTGGAAGCCGACGGCCTGCAGCGCGCGGAGCGCGCTTTCGCGGCCCGATCCGGGGCCCTTGACCTCGACCTCGAGGGTGCGGACGCCGTGCTCGGCGGCCTTGCGGCCGGCATCCTCGGCGGCGACCTGGGCGGCATAGGGAGTCGACTTGCGGCTGCCCTTGAAGCCCATCATGCCGGCCGACGACCAGGCAATCGCATTGCCCTGCGCGTCGGTGATGGTGATCATCGTATTGTTGAACGAGGCGTTCACATGGGCAACGCCCGCACTGATGTTCTTGCGCTCGCGACGCCGAAGGCGCTGGGGTGCTTGAGCCATTGAAAAATTCCTACAAATTCGAAGCTGCTGTTGGACTGAAAGGAGTAACGTCTCGCTGCCATCCCCCGGATGGCCACTCGCTGGTTACTTCTTCTTGCCCGCGATCGGCTTGGCCTTGCCCTTGCGGGTGCGCGCATTGGTGTGCGTGCGCTGGCCACGGACCGGCAGGCCCTTGCGATGGCGAAGCCCGCGGTAGCAGGCCAGGTCCATCAGCCGCTTGATGTTCATCGCCGTCTCGCGGCGGAGGTCGCCCTCGACCGTGTGATCGGCGTCGATCGATTCGCGGATCTGCAGCACTTCCTGGTCGGTCAGGTCCTGGACCCGGCGCTCAGGCGCAATGCTCAGCTTCTTGGCAATTTCCCTGGCCTTGGTGCGCCCAATGCCGTGGATGTAGGTGAGCGCGATCTCGACGCGCTTGTTGGTGGGGATGTTCACCCCGGCGATACGTGCCATTAAATACTCGCTCCTAAGCTCCACAGGGCCCTGAGTGGCGCCCTATCTCTCAGCTGTTAGCCCGCATACCAAAGACAAAACCGACGCGCGCACGAATGCGCCGCCGGCAGACCGGTGGAACGGGATAGGTGCCAGATAGGATTCGCCCCGCGCCGAGTCAAGCGTCGCCATTTGCAACCGACCGGCGGTTCGCTAAGCGCGCGAAGCCATGCAGCGCCTGACCCTCGACCGGCCAATCCCCGAGCCCTTGCGCGGCGCGGTGGTGGCGCTGGGCAATTTCGACGGCTTTCACCTCGGCCATCAAGCCGTCGTTGGGCGGGCGGTGCAGAGGGGCGCGCATGAACGGCGGCCGGTGATCGTCGCCACCTTCGACCCGCATCCCGTCCGTTTTTTCAAGCCCGACGTCCCGCCCTTCCGGCTGACCAACCTCGACCAGCGCCAGCGGCTGTTCGCCCAGGCCGGCGCCGACGCCATGCTGGTGTTCGAGTTCGGCGACAAGCTTGCCTCCACCAGCGCCGAGGATTTCGTGGCGACGATCCTCGGTCAACAGATCGGCGCGGCGGCGGTGGTCACCGGCGAGGACTTCACCTTCGGCAAGGGCCGGGCCGGCAATGCCGAGGTGCTGCAGCAGCTTGGCAAGCAACACGGCATCGCCGCCGAGACGGTCGCCCCCGTCAGCCTCGCGGGCGAGCTGGTCTCCTCGAGCCGCATCCGCGAGGCGCTGCAGGCGGCCGACCCCGGCACGGCGACCCGCCTGCTCACCCGTCCCTTCGCGGTCGAGGCCGAGGTCGAGCGCGGCGACGGCCGCGGCCACGATCTCGGCTGGCCGACCGCCAACCTGCGGCTCGGCAAATATCTGCGCCCCGCCTACGGCATCTATGCCGTCCGCGTCCGCCTCGACGACGGAAGCGAGCATGACGGGGTGGCCTCGCTCGGCATCCGCCCGATGTTCGACCCGCCGGAAGAGTTGCTGGAGGCCAATTTGTTCGGCTTCGACGGCGGCCTCTACGGCCGCACCATCGAGGTCATGCTCCACCACTACCTCCGCCCAGAGGCGAAGTTCGAGGACCTCGACGCGCTGATGAGCCAGATGGCGTTGGACGCGGAGGCAGCGCGCGACTATTTTTCGCCGTCATGCTGAACTTGTTTCAGCATCCATCCTGACAAAGGCAGTGCGCGCGGCGGAATGGACCCTGAAACAAGTTCAGGGTGACGGATGGTTTGCAACATTTGCTGCACCCGCTAATGCCGCGCGCAATGTCCGACGCCCCCGACAAGACCGATTACCGCTCGACCGTCTTCCTGCCGCGCACCGACTTCCCGATGAAGGCCGGCCTGCCGCAGAAGGAGCCGGCGATCCTCGCCCGCTGGCAGGCGGACGGATTGTACGAGCAGGTGCGCAAGAGCCGCGCCGGCCGCGACAAGTTCATCCTCCACGACGGCCCGCCCTACGCCAATGGCGACATCCATATCGGCCATGCGCTCAACCACATCCTCAAGGACATGGTGGTTCGGACGCAGACGCTGCTGGGCAAGGACGCGCCTTACGTGCCCGGCTGGGACTGCCACGGCCTGCCGATCGAGTGGAAGGTCGAGGAGCAGTATAGGAAGAAAAAGCTCAACAAGGACGAGGTGCCGGTCAGGGAATTCCGCGCCGAGTGCCGAGCCTATGCCCAGCATTGGGTCGACACCCAGCGCGAGCAATTGAAGCGGCTCGGCATCGGCGGCAATTGGGACAAGCCCTACCTGACCATGAACTTCGAAGCCGAGGCGACCATCGTCTCCGAGCTCTATAAATTCGCCGCCTCGGGCCAGCTTTATCGCGGCGCCAAGCCGGTGATGTGGTCGCCGGTCGAGAAGACCGCGCTGGCCGAGGCCGAGATCGAATATGAGGATATCGTCTCGACACAGATCGACGTGGCGTTCGAGATCGTCGAGAGCCCGATCCCCGAGCTGGTCGGCGCTTTTGCGGTGGTGTGGACGACGACGCCGTGGACGATCCCGGTGAACCAGGGAATCGCCTACGGGCCGGACGTTGATTATTCCCTCTGCGAGGTGATGATTGGTGCCACGGCCGGCGGCAGCCAAAGACTAGACATAGCGCTCAACACAAACCCTCTCGGCTATCTGCAAGGCCAGAGAATCCTGGTTGCCTCGCCTCTTCGGGATGAAGTTGAAGAGCGACTGACCCGTTTTGCAGGCAAGACTGAGGACGGCGCTCAGCGTCGCGTTGGGCTGTTGGCAAAGACAGAGTTCAAAGGCTCCGACCTCGCCGGCACTGTCGCCCGCCACCCCATGCATCATCTCGGCGGCTTCTTCGCCCGGCCCCGCCCCTTCCTGCCCGGCGATTTCGTCACCACCGACAGCGGCACCGGCCTGGTCCATATGGCGCCCGACCATGGCGAGGACGATTTCGAGCTGTGCAAGGCGAACGGCATCGACCCGGTTTTCGCAGTCGAGGGCGACGGCAAGTATCGCGCCGACTGGCTGTGGCTCGGCGGCCAGGGCAGCGTCATCAACGCCAAGTTCAACGCGCCCGACGGGCCGATCTGCTCCGACCTGCGCGATGCCGGGGCCCTGCTTGCCGCCAGCGCCGACTACCAGCACAGCTATCCGCACTCATGGCGGTCCAAGGCCAAGGTCATCTACCGCTGCACCCCGCAATGGTTCGTCGCCATGGACAAGCCCATTTCTCCTTCTCCCCGGCGGGGAGAAGGCCGGGATGAGGGGGTTCTCGGGTCGAGCGAACTCACCGGCGCCGAACCCCCTCACCCCGCCCTCTCCCCCCAGGGAGAGGGTTCAACCCTCCGCCAGCTCGCCCTCCAGGCCATCACCGACACCCGCTGGGTGCCGGAGAAGGGCGAGAACCGCATCCGCTCGATGGTCGAGGGCCGTCCGGACTGGGTGCTCTCCCGCCAGCGCGCCTGGGGCGTGCCGATCGCGTTGTTCGTCGACCGCAAGTCCGGCAAGCCTTTGGTCGACGCTGAGGTCAACGGCCGCATCGTCGCCGCCATCCGCGAACAGGGGGTCGATGCCTGGTCGGAAGACAATGCCGCCGCCTTCCTCGGCAATCGCAACCCCGACGATTACGAGATGGTCGGCGACATCCTCGACGTCTGGTTCGACAGCGGCTGCACCCATGTCTTCACGCTGGAAAGCGGCCATTGGCCCGAGCAGCAATGGCCGGCCGACCTCTATCTCGAGGGCTCGGACCAGCACCGCGGCTGGTTCCAGTCGTCGCTGCTGGAAAGCTGCGGCACGCGCGGGCGCGCGCCCTACAAGGCGGTGCTGACCCACGGCTTCACCATGGACGCCAAGGGCCTGAAGATGTCCAAGTCGATCGGCAACACGGTCGACCCGCTGAAGGTCATGGAGGTGAACGGCGCCGACATCATCCGCCTCTGGGCGCTGTCGGTCGATTATACCGAGGATCACCGCATCGGCGACGAAATCCTCAAGGGCGTCGCCGACCAGTATCGCAAGCTGCGCAATACCTTCCGCTACCTGCTCGGCGCGCTCGACGGGTTCAGCGACGAGGAACGGCTCGACGATGTCGCTGCCTTTCCGGAACTGGAGCGCTACATGCTCCACCGGGCGCACGAGCTCGACCGGCAGCTGCGCCAGGCGGTCGATGACTTCGACTTCAACAGCTACACCCGCCTGCTGACCGACTTCGCCAACGAGGATCTGTCCGCCTTTTTCTTCGATATCCGCAAGGACTGCCTCTATTGCGACGCGCCTTCGGACCCGAAGCGCCGCGCCTATCGCACCACGCTCGACATTCTCTTCCACGCTTTGGTGCGCTGGCTGGCGCCGGTGCTGGTCTTCACCACCGAGGAAGTCTGGGGCACGCGCTACCCGGACGGCGGCAGCGTGCATCTGCTCGAATGGCCAGATATTGGTGCTTGGCACGATAAGAGTTTGGGCGACCGCTTCTGGCATTTGCGCCAGTTGCGCGAGCGCGTCACAGAAGCAGTTGAACCGCTCCGGCGAGATAAGGAAATTGGATCGAGCTTAGAGGCCGAAGTTTCAATTACGGACCTTGAAGGCATCCTGCACAATTTTGAAGGCCTCGATCTCGCGGAGATTTTCATAACTTCAACGGTTCACGAAGTGCCGGGGCTAAACGAAGAAGTTCGAGTAACTCGAACCACTAACCACAAGTGCGGCCGCTGCTGGCGGCTTCTGCCGGAGGTCGAGGAAGACGGCGCGCTGTGCGGGCGCTGTGCGGAGGTTGTGAATGGCTGAACGAGCCACAATCCGTCATGCTGAACTTGTTTCAGCATCCATGGCGGCCCAGGCAGTGCGAGCGACGAAATGGACCCTGAACCAAGTTCAGGGTGACGCTTGATGAAATCCCGCTCCTTCGCGCTTGCCGCCGCGGCGTTCATCTTCCTTGCCGACCAGCTGACCAAATGGCTGGTGATCGGGCCGCTGCAACTTCAGGCCGTGCGCCAGGTCTACGTCATGCCGATCTTCAACCTGACCTGGACCGAGAACCGCGGAATCAGCCTGGGCCTGCTCACCGCCGAGGGCGAGCTTGGCCGCTGGCTGCTGGTCGCCATGACCGCCGCCATCGCCGGCGGCATCGCCTGGTGGATCACCCACGAGCATGAAAAATGGGACCAGGCGGCACTGGGCATGGTTCTGGGCGGGGCGCTGGGGAACATCCTCGATCGGGTGCGCTTCGGCTATGTCGTCGACTTCGCCGATTTGCATTTCGGTGACTTCCGCCCGTTTTTGGTCTTTAATGTCGCCGACGCGGCGATTAGCATCGGCGTCGTCATTCTGTTGCTTCGCGCTTTCCTGGCCAAGCCAAAGGCGCCCGAGGAGACTATCGATCATGCGTAAGGCCATTGCCCTCTTGTCCGTCCTGCCCGCTTTGGTCATCGGCGGTTGCAGCACCATCTTCGGCAGCGGCCAGCAGAAATCGCTCGACGAGTTCGCCGTGGCCCGCAACGCGCCGCTGGTGATCCCGCCCGATTACACGCTGACCCCGCCGGTCGCCGGCACGGTCAGCTCGACCGCCGAAAGCGCCCAGACCCAGGCGATCGAGGCGCTGTTCGGCGGCCCGGCCCCGCGCAGCCAGACCGAGACCAGCCTGCTCGAAAGCGCCGGCCGCGACCGCGCCGCCCTCGGCGCGCGCTCGATTGCCGGCGACCCCGGCACCCGCGTCGTCGACAAGGGCCAGTCCACCCTCGCCATCATCGATGCGCCGGAAGTCGCCACCCAGACTGCGTCCGCCCAGTAAGCCTTAGCCAAGAACGCCTGGGGAATTTGAAACCGAGATGACCGCCGAAAACCTTTCCGCCCGGCTCGCTGAGCTGGAATCGATTCTCGACCGCGCCCGCAAGAGGTTCGAGGAAGGCATGAGGATCGTCGAGGACGCCCATCGCGCCTTCGGCGATATCCAGCAGGCCCTGCTCGGCGCGCCTGCCAGCGGCATGTCGGCCGAGGACAGCGAGGAAGCGGCCTCGCGCCTGCTGGCCTCGCTGAAGGCCAGCGGCACGGAAATGCCCGAGACCCTATGCGGCGGCCGCCTGTCGGTCGACCAGCAGCAGCGCCTGATCCGCATCGACGGTCATCCGATCGGCATCACCGAGATGGAGTATCGCGTGCTCGAGCTGCTGGCCTTCGCCCGCAACAATGTCGTCACCCGGACGATGCTCTTGAAGCACCTCTACCGCCGCGCCGACGACCAGCCGCAGCCCAAGATCATCGACGTCTTCATCTCCAAGCTGCGCAAGAAGCTGCGCTCGGCTTCCGGCGGCGCCGAGTTCATCGAAACCATCCCGCAGCGCGGCTGGATCCTGCGCGACATCCAGGCCAACGCCGCCGCCTGAATCGCGCCGAGCCGATTCATTTTTCATTAGGCCGTTTGTGAGAAACGGCTGGGCATGATCCATTTCGTGCCCGATTCGTCAGCGCAGGAAGTCCAGGCGCCCTATGCCGAGGCGGTCGCCCGGCTGGCCGGCCTGCGCCAGGCGCTGCGGCTGGTCGAAGGCATGGCCGGGATCGAGCCGTCGCCGGCCGCCAACGAAAATGCCTTCGCCACTCTGGAGGGCGAAGCCCGCAAGGCCTGGTTCGACACGCGCTCGGCCCGCGCCGTCGCCGGTTCGGCTGCCGGGCTGGAAGCCATTGCCGAGCTGAACTCCGAGGGCGCGCAGGCCCATCCGGCCGCCGCCGAGATGCTGGCCCGCGACATCCGCCTGCGCCTCGAAGAGCTGGGCGCCGTCCTCAGCCTTTAGGCCGCCGGGCCCATCGCTTTCGGGGTCGCCGGGTCGGCGCCCCATTCGCTCCAGCTGCCGTCGTAGAGCCGGGCCTCGTCATTGCCGAGCAAGTGCGCGGCGAAGAGCAGGCTGTTCGCGGTGACCCCCGATCCGCAACTGGCGACGAACGGCCGCGCCGGGTCGATCCCGGCCGTCTCGAACAGGGCGCGCAAGGTCTCGCGGTCCTTGAACGTCCCGTCTTCATTGTAGAGCTCGGCGAAGGGCAGGTTGCGGGCGCCCGGGATATGGCCGGCGGCGACACCGGGCCGGGGGTCCGCCTCGCTGCCCTCGAACCGCGGCCGGCCGCGGGCGTCGAGCAGGGGGACACCGATGCCGGCGAGAATCTCGGCCTTGGTGGCGATCCTTGTCCGCGGCTCGGCGGCGAAGGCGGCGGGACCGGCCCGCGAATCCCCGGCCTCGGTCGGCCTGCCCTCGGCCGTCCATTTCTGGAATCCGCCGTCGAGGATGGCGACCTGGCCTGCGCCGAAATGGCGGAGCATGAACCAGCCGCGCGCGGCGGTGCGGATTGGGGAATTGTCGTAGACGACGATGCGGTCGCCGCGGCCGATGCCGAGCGCCTCCATCGCAGGGCCGAAGTCCTCAGGCGGGGGCAGCATGTGCGGCGCCGGGTCGGACTTGTCCGACAGCAGGTCGATGTCGAGGAAGACGGCGCCCGGGATATGGGCGGCGGAATACTCCTCGCCCCCGCTGCGCCCGCTCGCCGGCATGTGCCAGCTGGCATCGACGATGCGCAGGTCAGTCTCGGCCAGATGGTTTTCGAGCCAGGCGGTGGAAACGAGGCTGTCCATGGCGGCAGGATAGCGGCGCGCGACGGCGCCTGCTAGGGAGCCGCGCCATGGAAACCCGCCACCTTGGCCAGCCGAGCGTTCTGCCCCCCTCCCCGGCGGAAGCGACCCTCGACTATGTCCCCAACCCGCGCCCGGGCGCGCTCTACCTGGTGCGCTTCGCCGCGCCGGAGTTCACCTCGCTCTGCCCGGTCACCGGCCAACCCGATTTCGCGCACCTCGTCATCGACTATGCGCCGGCCGAAACCATCGTCGAGAGCAAGAGCCTGAAGCTGTTCCTCGGGAGTTTCCGCAACCACGCCGGCTTCCACGAGGATGTCACCGTCGGCATCGGCCAGCGGCTGGTCGAGGAAATGAAGCCGCAATGGCTGCGCATCGGCGGCTATTGGTACCCGCGCGGCGGCATGCCGATCGACGTCTTCTGGCAATCGGGCGAGCCGCCGGCCGGCCTGTGGCTGCCGGACCAAGGGGTTCAGCCCTATCGGGGGCGCGGCTAGGCCGCCAGCGGCTCGGCGGCGTGCCGCCGGGTCCAGGCATAGAGGGCGGCGATCAGGGCAGCGAACAGTGCGATCCCCGCCGGCGTCTGCCACGGCGCCGCGCCGAACAGCGCCATCACTTCGGGATTGTCGGTGCCGGCGACCAGGCCGGCGAAGACGACGTTGAACAGGCTGTCGCCGACGATCAGGCCAGTGGCGGCAAGCACGCCCAGCCGCTCGGCGAATCCCGGGTCGGACTGGCGCTTCGCCCAGCGATTGTAGGCATGGCCGAGCACGGCGCCGGCGACGACCATCCCGGTCACCGCGACCGGCAGGTAAATGCCCATGCCCACCGCCAGCGGCGGCAGCGACCAGCCGCGCTTCTGGCCACGCAGCGCCTCGTCGACGACCACTGCGGCAATGCCGATCAGGGCGCCGATGCCGATCAGGTTCCAGTCGAGCGTGCCGCCGAGCACGCCTTGGGCGATCGCCGAGATCAGTGCCGCCTGCGGCGCAGCCAGCGCGTCCGGCCCGGCGCCAGGCGCGCCGACGAAGCCGAAGCTTTCGTTGAGGACGTCGAGTATCGGCGGGATGACGACCGCGCCGAACAGGACGCCGAGGACCAGCGAGAATTGCTGGCGCCATGGCGTCGCCCCGACCAGCTGGCCCGTCTTCAGATCCTGGAGGTTGTCGTTGGAGATGGTGGCGACGCCGAAGATGATGGCGGTGACGAACAAGGCGAAGGCGACCAGCGACTTGGTGGCGTCGCCCTCGGCGCCCGGGAACAGCAGGGCAAGGATAATGGCGATGCCGAGCACCGAAAGGATACCGACGCCCGAGATCGGGCTGTTCGAGGCGCCGATCAGGCCGGCCATGTAGCCGCAGACCGCGGCAATGACGACGCCGGCGATCAGGACGTAGACGATGCTGGCGGCCAGGGTCGCGCCGGGATTGGAGGCGATCGGCTCCGTGCCGGCGAAGGCGTAGAGCAGCAGGCCGATGGGGATCATCGACAGGACGATGACGCCGCCGACTATGGTGATCGGGATGTCGCGTTCGGTAATGTCGACGCTGTCGTCGCCGCCGGCCCGCCGCGCCCGGTTGGCGGCCAGGGCCGAGACGATTCCCCGTGCGATCGGCCCGATGACCTTGAGCAGCGTCCACACCGCCGCGACGCCGATCGCGCCGGCGCCGAGGAAGCGGACCTTCTCGCGGAAGGCGGTGCCGACGAAATCGGCAAGCTCGGTGCCCGGCGGCGCCCCGCCGGCGGTGAAGATCGGCAGCAGGATGATAAAGCCGATGACGATGCCGGCGAGCATGGCGAGGCCGACGGCGAGGCCCACCAGGTGGCCGACCCCGACGTAGGCAAGGCTTAAGCCCGCGGTCAGGGTGGTCGCGCCCGAGCCGATGCGGAAAGTGGTGGTCGCCTGCTCGGCGACGAAGCGGAACTTGCCGAGCAGCGGGAAGGCCGCGCCGGCCAGCGAGCCGAGGATCATGGCCTTGAGGCCGCGCCGGTTCTCCTCCGCCCCGCCGACTCCGGCGCCGACCTTGAGCACTTCGGCGGCGGCGACGCCTTCCGGATACGGAAGGTCGGAGCCGGTGACGAGCGCGCGCCGGAGCGGCACCGAATACATGACGCCGAGCACGCCGCCGATGGCGATCACCGCGACCGACAGCCAGTAGGGGAATCCCGTCCACCAGCCGACCATCACCAGGCCGGGCAGGACGAAGACGATCGCCGACAACGTCCCTGCCGAGGAGGCGATGGTCTGGACGATATTGTTTTCCTGGATGGTCGAATCGCGGAACGCCTTCAGCACCGCCATCGAGATGACCGCCGCCGGGATCGAGGTGGCGAAGGTGATGCCGGCGCGCAGGCCGAGATAGACGTTGGCGGCGGTGAACAGCACCGTCAGCAGGGCGCCGAGCAGGATGCCGCGCAGCGTCAGTTCCCGAAGCGGTGCCGGTATCGCCATCGTCGCCATAAGTCCCCCTATTCCCAGCCGCGTTCGAGAAAGCGTGTCGCGAAGGCGCAATGCATCGCCACTCCGCGCGGCAGCACCGCCTCGTCGACCATCATCCTGGCATTGTGGATCGGCGCCCGCGCGAACGGGTCGCCGTCGGGCGGCGCGACGCCGAGAATCGCCATCGCGCCCGGCACCTTCTGCAGCACGTAGGAAAAGTCCTCGGCGCCCATGATCGGTGCCGGGATCTCCGCATAGCCGCCGTCGCCGAACAGGTCGGTCGCCAGGCTGCGGACGAGCGCGGCCGCGCGTGGGTCGTTGACCGTCGGCGGATAGCCTTCCTCGACGCGCACCTCGGCGGTGGCGCCATGGGCCTCGGCGACCTTGGTGACGATCCGCTCGAACGCTTCTGCCGTCGCCGCCCGCGTCGCGTCGGACAGGGTGCGGATGGTGCCGAGCAGCTCGACTTCGTCGGGGATGACATTGTGTGCCGTGCCGGCGGCGATCTTCGTCACCGACAGGATCGCCGGGTCGGTGAAGGTCGTGCGGCGGGCGACATGGGATTGCAGCGCCAGCACCGCCTCGCAGGCGATCGGCACCGGGTCGATGGCGTCGTGCGGCATGGCCGCATGGCCGCCGCGCCCGCGGATCGTCGCGCAAATCATGTCGGCGGAAGCCAATAGCGCCCCGGCCCGACAGGCGATGACGCCGCCCGGCATGTTGGGGAAGACATGGATGGCAAAGGCCGCCTCGGGCGCCGGGTCGTCGAGCAGCCCTTCGGCGATCATGTGCCGCGCCCCGTGCATTCCCTCTTCGCCCGGCTGGAACATGAAAAGGATGGTGCCCGCAATGTCCTTGCGGCGCGCGCACAGGACCCGCGCCGCCCCCGCCAACATCGCAGAATGCGTGTCATGGCCGCAGGCGTGCATGTGGCCCGCTTTGGCCGAGGCGAAGTCGAGCCCGGTGTCCTCATGAATCGGCAGAGCATCCATGTCGCCGCGCAGCAGCACCGTCCGCCCGGGCCTGGCACCGTCGAGCCGCGCGATGAAACCGCTGGTGGCCTGGCTGTCGCGGATGGTCAGCGGCAGGCCGGCAAGCGCGGCCTTGAGCTTGGCCGTCGTGCGCGGGCAATCGAGCCCGAGCTCCGGCTCGGCATGGATCGCCCGGCGAAGCGTGACGACGCAATCCCTTTCCGCCTGGGCCAGGTCGAGCCAACCGCTCATTCGATGTTCACCCCGGCGGGAACCGGGCTCGAATGGCGCCGGACGACCTGCCAGCCCTCGTCGCCCTTCACCCAGACGTCGGTCAGCAACACGCGCTCGTCGATGGCGTGGCCCATGAAGCGCAGTTTCCACTGGGCATCGACCGTGGCGACGATCGTCTGGTCGAGCCGCACCGCGTCCATCACCCGCACTTCCAGGCTGATCAGGTCCATCTTCCGCAGCGCCAGCAGCCAGTCCTCAAGGCCGACCGCGACCGTCCCGGTCGAGCGGATGCCCACCAGCTTGAACTGCGGGTGGATCAGCTGGCGCAGCTGGCCCTCGTCCTTGGCGAACAAGGCATCGCGCCATTGCCGCTCCAGCTCGCGGATGTCGGCGCCGTCAGCGGCCACGCATCAGGCCCCCGAAAATCCCGCGCAGGATGGTGGTGCCGATCTGGCGGCCGACGGAGCTTGCCGCCGCCCGCGTTGCCGACGTGATGATCTTGTCCGACATGCTCGGCCTGGCGGCCTCGCGCGCTTGCCGCGCCGCCAGACGTTCTTCCTCGCGCCGGCGCTGGGTCTCCAGGCGTTCCTGCGCCGCCTGCGCCCGCGCTGCTTCCTTTGCGGCAATGGCGTCGAGCCGCGCCTTCTCGGCGGCGGCCTTGTCGGCCTCCGTCTGGGCCTTGGTGGCGGCGGCGGCGGCGGCGGCCTCGTCGGCCTTGGCCTTGAGGATTTCCTCGGCGCTGTCGCGGTCGAGGAGGGTGTCATATTTGGCGCCGATGGCGTCGGTCTGGATCAGGATGGCTCGCTCCTGCGCCGATAGCGGCCCGACCCGCGACGACGGCGGCCTGATCAGGGTCCGCTCGACCGGAGAGGGGGCGCCGTCGGGCTGGAGCAGCGACACCAGGGCTTCACCCACCTTCAATTCGGTGATCACCTTGGCAACATCGATCGTAGGATTCGGGCGAAAGGTTTCGGCTGCCGACTTGACCGCCGCTTCGTCGCGCGGCGTGAAGGCGCGCAACGCATGCTGGACGCGGTTGCCGAGCTGCCCGGCGATCTTGTCGGGGATGTCGATCGGGTTCTGGGTGATGAAAAAGACGCCGACGCCCTTGGACCTGATCAGCCGCACTACCTGCTCGACCTTTTCGGTCAGCGCCGGCGGGGCGTCGTCGAACAGCAAATGCGCCTCGTCGAAGAAGAAGCAGAGCTTGGGCTTGTCGATGTCGCCGACCTCGGGAAGCTGCTCGAACAGTTCCGACAAAAGCCAGAGCAGGAAGGTCGAGTAGAGCCGCGGGGAGGCCATCAGCTTGTCGGCGGCAAGGATGTTGACGATGCCCTTGCCGGCCTCGTCGATCTTCAGGAAATCCTCGAGCTCCAGCGCCGGCTCGCCGAAAAAATGGTCGCCGCCCTGAGCGCGCAGTTGCAACAGCGAGCGCTGGATGGCGCCGACCGAGGGCTTGGAGACATTGCCATACTCCAGCGTCAACTCATCCGCGCGCTCACCGACGTGGACCAGCATCGCCTGCAAGTCGTCAAGGTCGAGCAGGATCAGCCCTTCCTTGTCGGCGACATGGAAGGCGATGGCCAGCACGCCTTCCTGGACTTCGTTGAGGTTCATCAGCCGTGCCAGCAGTAGCGGGCCCATTTCGCTGACCGTGGTGCGCACGGCATGGCCCTGCTCGCCGAACAGGTCCCAGAATTGCACGGGCACAGCTTCATAGGCCCAGCCCGCAAAGCCGATCTCCTTGGCTCGCCCGGCAAAGGCCTCATGCGGCTTGGCGGTCGCCGAGCCGGGCATGGCAAGGCCGGCGAGGTCGCCCTTGACGTCGGCGACGAAAGTCGGGACGCCGGCAGCGGAAAGTCCCTCGACGATTCCTTGCAGGGTGACCGTCTTGCCGGTGCCGGTGGCGCCGGCGATCAGCCCGTGTCGATTGGCGCGCGACAGCTGCAGCGCCTGCGGCTGGGTGCCCCCAGGGCCGGCGCCGATGAAAATGCTGGTGAACTGCTCCGCCATTGCCTCGCGCGCTCCCTCGGCCTCAGGGCGCAGACCCTAGGCCGAAGTGGCGAGCGCGGGCAAGCGCGGGCAAGCGGGCCGCTATGGCGCGATGCTGATGCCGACGAACGCCTCGGGCCCGTTGCCGATCTTGACCAGCAGCAGGACACTGGTGCGGCCGGCCCGGCGCGCCGCTTCGACCGCGGCGGCGACCTGTGCCGGGGTCGTCACCGGCTGGCGGTTGACCGACATGATCAAATAGCCCGGGCGCAATTGCTCCTCGGCTGCCCGGCTGGCGGGATCGACCGCGGTGATGATCACGCCGCGTGCCGTCGGCGGCAGGTTGGCGCGCGCCGCCAGTTCCGGAGTCATTGCCTGCAAGGTCATGCCGAGCGTCTGCGTGCTGCCGGCGCCGCCGGCGCTGCCGCCACCGATCGCGCCCTGGTCGGCGCCGCCCCCGGCCTGCTGGGCAAGCTGTTCCTCGGTCGGGCGCTGGCCGACGGCTACCGTCACCGTCTGGCGGCGGCCGTCGCGGATGATGTCGACCGGCACCCGGGCGCCGACCGTCGTGTTGGCGATCAGGTAGGAAACGGTCTGGTCGGGGTTCACGTCCTGGCCGTTCACCCGAACGATGACATCGCCCTGCTGGATGCCGGCGCGGGCTGCCGCTTCGCCGGGGACGACCGAGCGGACGATTTCGCCCTGGTCCTTGGGCAGGCCGAGCGAGGCAGCGATATTCTCGTCGAGCGGCTGCAGGCCGACGCCGAGATAGCCGCGCTGCGGGCGCTGGCCGCGGCGCAGGGATTCGATGACCGGCTTGGCGAGCTCGGCCGGGATGGCAAGCCCGATGCCGACATTGGCTCCCGTCGGCGAGATCAGCGCCGAATTGACGCCGATGACGTTGCCGGCAAGGTCGAACATCGGTCCGCCGCTGTTGCCCATGTTGATGCTGGCATCGGTCTGGATGTAGCGGTCGTAGGCGCCCACCCCGGTAATGCCGCGGTGCAGGGCCGAAACGATGCCGGCGGTCACCGTGCCGCCCAGGCCATAGGGGTTGCCGATGGCGATCACCCAGTCGCCGACCCGCGTGCGCGTCGAATCGCCGAAGGTGACGTAGGGCAGGTTCGTCGCGTCGATCTTCAGCAGCGCGAGGTCGGACGCCTGGTCGCGGCCGACGATGCGAGCGGTATATTCGCGGCGGTTGGTCAAAGTGACGGTGACGGTGTCGACCGTGCCGGTGCCGCCGACGCCCTGGATCAAGTGGTTGTTGGTGACCACATAGCCGTCGGGAGAGATGATGAAGCCGGAGCCGAGCGAGCCGGCCTCGCGGGTGCGCGGCCCCGGCTGCTGTTGCTGCTGGGGCGGGGCTTCGGGGACGCCGAAGCGGCGGAAGAATTCCTCGAACGGGTCGGTCTGGGTGCGCACCGGCACCCGCTGGCGGGTTGAGATATTGACCACCGCCGGCTGCAGGCGGGCGGCAAGATCGGCGAATGACATCGGCGCGCCGGCCCTCGGCGCCATGGCCGATGGCGCATTCTGGGCGACCTGGGCGCCGACCGGGCCGGTGGCGACCGAGAAGGCCGTGCCTCCGATCAGCAGCGCTGTGGCGACTCCGTAGGCGTAACGCACGAGTGCAGACTCCTTCGCAACCATTCCATACCTTTCGCTCGATAAGACACGCGTTGATGCCGCGACGCTAGGTCGAGCTCATGAACGCAATTTGAACATTGCCGGATGCCTATCGTCCAGAAAATTCCTTCAGATAGTCGTTCTGCGGCGACAGGATGACGGTGGTCGGCGCCACTTTCTCGGTGCCGTCGCCCAGGAAAGTCGTCTGGTAGGACTGCATCGCCCGGTAGAAATCGTAGAATTCCGGATCCTTGCCGAAGGCGGCGGCATAGGTCTGCGCGGCTTCGGCGTCGGCGTCGGCGCGGATGATCTGGGCGCGCTTGGCGCCCTCGGCGCGGATCGAGCGCGCCTCCTGCTGACGGGCGGTGATCATGCGGGTGTAGGCCGACTGCAGCGGCGTGCCGTCGGGCAAATCGGCCTTCTTGATGCGGACGTCGACGATGGTCACGCCATATTGGCGGGCGGCGCGGTCGAGCCCGGCGCGGATGCTTTCCATCACGCCTTCGCGCTCAGGGCTGAGCAGCGAGGCGAACGGCCGCTTGCCGAGCACGTTGCGCAGCTGCGACCCGAGGATCGGCCGGAGCGCGCTCTCGACCCGCTCCTCGGTACGCGCAGATATGTACATCTGGAGCGGGTTGACGATCCGGTAGCGGGCGAAGGCGTCGACCTCAAGCCGCAGTTGGTCGGTCGACAGCACCTGCTGGCGCTCCATGTCGATGTCGCGCACGCGCTTGTCGAGCCAGACGATGTTCTCGACCATCGGGATCCGCCAGGTGACTCCGGCTTCCGTCTGGCCGAACTGCCGGCCAGCCTGATAGCGGTTGATGATCCGCACCGGCTTGCCGAAGCGCACGACAATGCCCTGGCGGGTTTCGGGGACGATGGCGAAAGTGCTGGTGACGAGGAACAGCAGGAACAGGGCGAGAAGCCCGCTCATCATCGGGTGGCGGCGGACGAAGTCGGTCATTGCGCCGGCTCCCGGACCGGTGCGGGGGTCCGCTTGAGGTCGTTGAGCGGCAAATAGGAATTGACGCCGGGCGCTTCGAGGATCGTCTTGTCGACTTTCTGCAGGACCCGCTCCATCGTTTCGTAATACATGCGCCGCTTGGTCACTCCCGGAGCCAGCTTGTACTGCTCGTAGATGCGGTCGAAGGCACCCGCTTCACCCTGCGCCTTCTGCTTCAGCTGGAGGGCATAGGCGTTGGCCTGGTTGACATAGCTTTCCGCCTCCTGCTGCGCGGCCGTGACCTCCTTGAAAGCGTCATTGACCGCCGCCGGCGGGTCGGCCTGGCGGATGGCCACGCCCTGGAGGATGACGCCGGCCCTGTACGCATTGAGCGTCTGCTGCATTTCCTCTTCGACCCGGGCCTCGATGATCCCGCGCTGGTTGCCCATCGCGCCTTGCAGCGAAACATTGGCGACGACCTGGCGCATGGCGCTCTCGGCGACCTGCCTGATCGTCTCCTCGGGCTGCGCCAGTTCGAACAGGAACAGCTCCGGGTCGCTGATCTTCCAGCGCACCTGGTAAGCGATGTCGATGATGTTCTGATCGCCGGTCAGCATCAGCGTTTCCTCGCTGGCCGAACCGAGGTTGATCTCGCGGATGTTCTCAACGTCGATCTTCTGCACCCGGTCGATCGGCGCCGGCAGGGTGAAGCTGATTCCCGGCCCAAGCGTCGAGCTGTAGCGGCCGAAGCGGGTGACGACCCCGCGCTCTTCCGGCGCGATCCGGTGCATGGTGGTGAACACCAGCCACAAGGCAACCACCGCCAGCAGGCCATATTTGATGAAGTTGCCGCTTGGCTGGGCCGGAAATCCGGTGCCGCCGCCGCCGAAGCGCTGCTTGCTGCGCGCGATCCAGTCGTCGAGGCTGGAAACATTGCCGCCTGGAAGCTTTCCGCCGCGACCGCGGCGCTTGGGCGGTTCGCCCCATGGTCCCTGACCGTCGGCTGGCGGTTCCGGCGGCTCGTCGCCCGACCCGCCCGGTGCCTGGCCCCAGGGTCCCTTGTTGTCGCTGAAGAGTCCGCGGCCCAGCGCGCCCAGCCCCGATAAGATGCTCATGCCCCCACTATAGGAAGCCCGCCCAACGAAAAACAGTGGCAAGGCGCGTTCGAGCGCTTAAGTGGCCGCCGATGCCCGATCTCGACCCGCTCGACCGCCATCCGGACGCCGCGCGCATCCGCGTGCGCCGCCTTACCGGCGGCGTTGCCAGCCTGGTCGTCGACGCCACCGGTCTGGACGAGGCGCAGCAGCAGGCGCTGGAGCAAGGCCTGCGCGACGCCGCGCTGGCAATCCCGGGCGTCAGCGAGGCGCGGGTTGCGCTGACTGCCGCCAAACGCGGACGGACATTGGTCGCCATTGCCAGCGGCAAGGGCGGCGTCGGCAAGTCGACCCTGGCCGCCAACCTGGCGGTGGCCCTGGCTCGACTGGGCAAGAAGGTCGGGCTGATCGATGCCGACATCTACGGCCCGTCGCAGCCGCGCTTGTTCGACGCAACGCAGCGGGCTGAGGCCAAGGGCAAGCAGCTGATCCCGGTCGAGACGCAGGGCATTCGGCTGCTCTCTGTCGGCCATCTGGTTGCCGAAGGCACGGCGCTGGCTTGGCGCGGGCCGATGGCCTCCGGGGCTCTCAACCAGCTGGTCGAGGCCGATTGGGGCGATGCCGAAATCCTGCTGGTCGACATGCCGCCCGGCACCGGCGACGTGCAATTGTCGCTGATCCAAAAGAGCCGGCCAACCGCCGCCGTCATCGTTTCGACCCCGCAGGACCTCTCGCTGATCGACGCGGCGCGCGCCATCGATCTGTTCGAGAAGACCCATGTGCCGGTCGCCGGGCTCGTCGAGAACATGGCCGGCTATGACTGCCCGCATTGCGGGCAGCCGTCCGACCCCTTCGGCCATGGCGGCGCCGAGGCCGAGGCAAAGCGGCTCGGGATCGCCTTCCTCGGCCGCCTGCCTTTGTCGGCCAGCCTGCGCGAAGCCTCCGACGCCGGCCAGCCGCCGGCCGGAGGCGACGGCCCGGCGGCCGACGCCTTCGCCGACCTCGCCCGCAAGCTGCTCGTGCAATTGGAGACAATCGGCGGCCCCAAGCATTGATACGGCCAGGAGACGACCCATGCCGCTGACCCGTGACGAGAACATTTACGAGCTGCTTGCCAATGCGCGAACCGTCGCCATGATCGGCGCCTCGGACAGGCCCGACCGCCCGTCCCATGGCGTCATGAAGTTCCTCCAGGACCGCGGTTATCGTGTCATCCCGGTCAACCCGCAGCTGACGGGCGAGCGCATCCATGGCGAATTCGTCTGGCGCGAGCTGTCGCAAATCGGAGAGCCGCTCGACATCGTCGACATCTTCCGTCGGCCGATCGCCGCTGGCGAGGCGGTCGACGAAGCCATCGCTGCCGGTGCCAAGGCGGTGTGGATGCAGCTCGGCGTCATCAACGAGGAAGCGGCGGCGCGGGCCGAGGCGGCCGGGCTCAAGGTCGTCATGGACCGCTGCCCGAAGATTGAAATCCCGCGGCTGCGCGTGCCGCCCGTCAGCCAGCCTGCCTAGGCGCCGGCGACCGTCATTTCGGGGATGAGCACGGTCGGGCTGTCGACGCCGCGCCGGAAGCGGAGGTCGCTGGCCGGCTCCAGCGTCGCGAATATGTCCTTCAAATTGGCGGCGATGGTGATCTCGCTGACCGGCCCGGCGATCTCGCCACGCTCGACCAGGAAGCCCGCCGCGCCGCGGCTGTAATCGCCGGTCACGGGATTGACGCCCTGGCCGATCAGTTCGGTGACGAGGATCGCCCGCGGAAAAGCCGACAGCAACTCGTCTCGAGTGCGCCGGCCGGCAGCCAGATAAAAGTTGGACGGCCCTGCCCCCGGCGCGCCGCTGACCCCGCGCACCGCATGGCCCGTGGGCTGGATGCCGAGCTGGCGGGCATCAGCGCTGGTCGCCAGCCAGGTCGTCAACACGCCGTCGGCAATGATGTCCATCGGCGCCACCGGCAGGCCCTCGCCGTCGAAGGCCCGGCTGCGCAGGCCCCGCGGGCGAAGCGGGTCGTCGCGGATGGTGATGCCCTTGGCGAACACCGGCTTGCCCAGCCGGTCCAGGAGGAAGCTCGACTTGCGGGCGACGGCGCTGCCGACGATCGCGGCGGCGAAGTGGCCGAGCAGGGTCCCGGCCACGCGCGGGTCGAAGATCACCGGCAGTTTGCCCGGTGCCACCCGGACAGTGCCGAGTCGTGCCACCGCCCGCTCACCGGCCCGGCGGCCGATCGCGGCGGGGTCCTCAAGGTCCTCGGCATGGCGGGCGCTGTGCCAGGCATGATCGCGCTGCATTGACGCGCCTTCGCCGGCGACGACGCTGGCCGAGCAGCTGTGGCCGGAGGCGCGATAGGCGCCGGCAAAGCCGTGGCTGGTGGCGATGGCAATGGTCGAAGCCGAGGCCGACGCCGTGCCGCCGTTGGAGTTTGTCACGCCCTTGACCGCCACCGCCGCCGTTTCCGCCGCCAGCGCCCGCGCCCTGAGCGCCGCCGGCTCCGGCTCCTGCCCGTCCCAATTGTCGAGCTCGGGCAGGCTGCCCTTCATCAGCAACTCGGCCGGCGCCAGGCCGGCGAAGGGATCTTCGGGCGCTTCCCTGGCCATGGCCAGTACCCGATCGACCAGCGCCGACAGCGCCTCGTCGCTCAAGTCCGACGAGGAGACGCTGGCTGACTGGGTGCCGAGGAAGACGCGCAGCCCGATTTCCTCGCCTTCGGACCGGTGAACGTCCTCGAGGTCACCCTTGCGCACCTGCACCCCGCTCGACCGCTCGCCGACATAAATGGCATCGGCGGCCTCCGCCCCGGCGGCGCGGGCCTGGGCAACCAGTTTCTCGGCTTTGTCCTGGGCTTGGGAAACGCTCAACATGGCGCTGGCGCCTAGGCGCTCAATCAGCGGCGCTCAAGCCCACTACCAGCATGGCCGCGAACACCAGCAAGCCGCACCAGCGGTTGGAGCGGAACAGCGCCAGCGCCCTGTCGCCATCCTTTGGGTCCGTGCGCAAGGCCTGGCCGGCAAGGTGCAAGGCAGCCGGGGCCAGGGCGACCAGCGCCAGCCAGTCGGGCTTCACCGACCACAAGGCGGCGCCCCAGCCCGCCAGCGCCAATGCATAAAAGAACGCCACTCCGATCCGCGCCTTGTCGCCCAGCCGGCGGGCGCTGCTCTTTACTCCGACCAGGGCGTCATCCTCCAGGTCCTGGATGGCGTAGAGCGTGTCATAGCCGACAACCCAGGCGACGCTGCCCAGCCACAGCAGGATCGCCGGCCAATCGAGCGTGCCGGTGACCGCCGGCCAGCCGACCAGCGCTCCCCAGCTGAATACCAGCCCAAGCCAGGCCTGCGGCCACCAGGTAATGCGCTTCATGAACGGGTAGGCGGCGACCAGCGCCAGGCTGGCGAGCGCGACGAGTTGGGCCGTGCGTTCCAGCCGGAGCAGGACGGCAAGGCCAATCAGGCAAAGGCCGATGGTCAGCGCCCATGCGGCGCGGAGCGAAACCCGCCCGCTGGCCAGCGGCCTCAGGCGAGTCCGCTCCACCGACCGGTCCAGCTCCCGGTCGACGATGTCGTTATAGACGCAGCCCGCCGAGCGCATGGCGAAGGCGCCGAGCGCCAGCCACAGGAACAAATTCCATCGACCATGAACCCCGGCCAGTGCCACCCCCCAGGCGCAGGGCCAGTAAAGCAGCCACGTCCCGATCGGCCGGTCGAGCCGCATCAGCGAGGCGAACGGTCTAATGGCCGGCGGCAAGGCGCCGATCCACCCGCGCCGCTCGCTGTCCGGGACGGTTTCGATTGCTGTCACGGCATGGCCTGTGGCTTAAGGATGGCCATGCCTGCAACCCCCGCCTGGCCACCCAAGAGCATGCCGCGCCTGTTCGTTAGGACGCCGCTCGGCAACGGCACTTCGGTCGATCTGGACGCCGGCCAGGCCAATTACCTCGGCAATGTCATGCGGCTGGGCGCGGGCGAACATGTGCTGCTGTTCGACGGCGCCTCGGGCGAATGGATCGCGCGCATTGTCGAGGCGGGCCGCAAGCGCATGACCCTGGCCGTTGAGGACCGCACTCGCCAGCAAGAGTCGGTTCCGGACCTTTGGCTTGCCTTCGCTCCGGTCAAGCGGGCCCAGACCGACTGGCTGGTCGAGAAGGCCACCGAGCTCGGCATCGCCCGCCTGCTGCCGGTGACGACGCGGCGCACAATCGTCGAACGGGTGAAGCTGGAAAGGCTGACCGCGATCGCCATCGAGGCTGCCGAGCAGTGCAACCGCACGACGGTTCCGGCCATCGACCAACCTCTATCGCTCGACGCCTTCCTCAAGGCCCATTCCGGCCGGGCGCTCTATTTCGCCGACGAAGGCGGCGGCAAGCCGGCGGCCAGTGCCTTCGCGCCCGGCCCGGCGACCATCCTGACCGGTCCCGAAGGCGGCTTCACCGAGGACGAGCGGGCAGCGATCCGGGCCTTGCCCGGCGCCACGGCCATCAGCCTCGGCCCGCGCATCCTGCGCGCCGAAACCGCGGCGCTGGCGGCGGCGGCGGCCTGGATGGCCTGCGCCGGCGATTGGCGGTGACCCGTTTCCACTGGCAAAATAGGATTGCGTTTGCGACGGTCCGGGCTGTTCTTTGACCTGGTCGAATCGCCCAATTCGGATCGCCGCCCCAAACGCTCTTAACTTCACGATTCTGGCGCCTGACTCCACGCATTTAGTGAATTTAACGGGCGCCTGCCGCGTGCCTTTCGGTTGAAGTGGCCGCCAATTCGGCTAACGCGCGTTTCAAATGACTACGCGAACCGACACCTCGGAGAGCCCGCTGATCGAGGGTCGGGACGACCTCCTGTCCATCTTTGCCGGCGGCGAGACGCCGCGCGAGCATTGGCTGATCGGCACCGAGCACGAGAAGTTCGTCTATCGCTGCACCGACCACCGCGCGCCCAGCTGGGAAGAGCCGGGCGGCATCCGCGACCTGCTGCTCGGCCTGACCGAGTTCGGCTGGAGGCCGGTGGAGGAAGGCGGCAAGGTCATCGCTTTGACCGGTGCCGACGGCACCATCAGCCTCGAGCCGGCCGGCCAGTTCGAGCTCTCCGGCGCCGCGCTGCAGAACCTCCACCAGACCTGCAACGAAGCCGCCCGCCACCTCGAACAGTGCAAGACCGTCGGCGATCGCCTTGGCCTCGGCTTCCTTGGCCTCGGCATGTGGCCGGACAAGGCCCGCGCCGATTTGCCGATCATGCCCAAGGGCCGCTACGCCATCATGCTGCGCCACATGCCCCGCGTCGGCAATCTCGGCCTCGACATGATGCTCCGCACCTGCACCATCCAGGTCAACCTCGACTATGCGTCCGAGGCCGACATGGTGAAGAAGTTCCGCGTCGGCCTGGCGCTGCAGCCGGTTGCGACCGCGCTCTTCGCCAACTCGCCGCTGACCGAAGGCAAGCCCAACGGCTACAAGAGCTACCGCAGCCATATCTGGGAGGACACCGACCCGGCGCGGACCGGCATGCTGCCTTTCGTCTTCGAGGACGGCTTCGGCTACGAGCGCTACTGCGACTACGCCCTCGACGTGCCGATGTATTTCGTCTTCCGCGACGGGAAATATATCGACGTCGCTGGGGAAAGCTTCCGCGCCTTTCTCGACGGCAAGCTGCCGCATCTGCCCGGCGAGAAGCCGCGGATGAGCGACTGGGTCGACCATTTGTCGACCGCCTTTCCGGAAGTGCGGCTGAAGAGCTTCCTCGAGATGCGCGGCGCCGACGGCGGCCGTTGGGGCAGGATCTGCGCGCTGCCGGCCTTGTGGGTCGGGCTGCTCTACGACGATGCCACGCTCGACGCCGCCTGGGACCGGGTCAAACACTGGACGATCGCGGAGCGCGAGGCCCTGCGCCACGCCGTCCCGAAACTGGCCCTCGACGCGCCGGTGCCGGGCGGCGGCACGATGCGCGACCTGGCGCGCGAGGTCGTGGACATGGCCAGCGCCGGCCTGACCGCCCGCGCCGAACTCAACGCCGGCGGCGACAATGAGGGCGGCTTCCTCGACCCGCTCCGCGACGTCGTCGCCAGCGGCATGACCCCCGCCGACCGCTTGCTCGACAAATATCACAATGAATGGGGCGGCGACGTCCGCCGCATCTACGCCGAGCTCAGCTTCTAGCGCCGCACTTGCCGACCGGCGGCGGTTGGGCCATTTCATTGCCCATGGGGGGCTATGGGGCCAATGATTTTGCCTCGGCCGGAGGGCGCGCGCGCCTGCTGGTCATCACAGGCTGCGATTCCAGCCCGAGGCAGTCAAGCCAGGGCGGCTACCGCTTCGGTGGCAATTCCGACATCTACAAACTGCTTCCCGACAACCTTGCGTTCGAAGAGCTCAACCTAAGCCGGCGCTTCTTCAAGCTGCGAGGACAGCCCGACCTGCATCGGTACGACTGCGTCCTCAACCTGGTCACCGACCCGGACCAGCATCCGCAGACCCTGGCCATGCTCCGCAAGCTGCTGCGCGGCTACAAGGGCCGGGTCATCAACCGGCCGGAGGCGGTGCTGCGCACCACCCGCGATCAGGTGGCGAAGCGGCTAAGCGGGATTGACGGCCTGCTCGTGCCGAAGGTCGTGCGCCTGCGCCATCCCAAGCCCGGCGCGGCGTCGGCAGCAGCGCGCCGCAATGGCCTGGCCTACCCTTTGATCGTCCGGCTTGCCGGAACCCATTCCGGCAGGATCGTCGGGCTGGTGCACGGCCCGGCCGAGCTCGACGCCGCCGCGGCCGGACCCGGCGAATTCGTCATGACCGAATTCGTCGACTTCCGCAGCCCCGACGGACTGTACCGGAAGCACCGCGTCTTCCTTATCGGCCGGCGGCGGATCTTCCGGCACCTGATCGGGGCCGACAGCTGGAATATCCATGCCAAGGAGCGGTTTGCCTTCATGGCGCACCACCCCGCCCTGATCGCCGAGGAGCAACGCCTTCTCGAAGACCCGGAAGGCGTTCTTCCCCCCCAGGTGGCGGCCGCGATCGAAATGGTCCGCGCGCGGATGGGCCTCGACTTTTTCGGCATGGACTTCGGCGTCGCCGCCGACGGCAGGGCGGTGCTGTTCGAGGCCAATGCGACCATGAATTTCTTCCCGGTGGTGAACGACCCGCCCTTTGAACACATCGAATGCGTCATTCGCCCGGCTCGCGCTGCGCTTCTCGAACTGCTTGGCTCGGTGGCACAGCAAGCCGCGGCCTTTTCGGCGGCAAGGCCACCGGTGGCGGCGGCGAAATGACCAGCCTGGCCGTCGCTGCCGGTCAATCGGTTTCCTCCGTGCCGCTGTTCGAACGCGCCCTTGCCACCGAGCGCGACTATTTCGAGCTGGGCGCCCGGACCGAGCGCCTTGCCGGGGCGGTCCTTGCCTGGACGCCGGCATTTGTTTCTGCGCCCGCAGCGACGGTCGTCCACCGCGTCGTTGCGGATAGTGTGGCGGATTGCGGCCCGGACTGGCTGGCCATGGTCGAGAGCCGGCTGGGCGATCTCGGTGTCGGCCTGGCGCGCATCTACCTGACCGCAAGCGACCCACGGGTCGAAACGATGTTGCGCGATGCCGGATATGCCTGCCGCGAGGAGCTGGTGTTCACCCACCGATTGCCCGATCCGGCTCCCCTGCTGACGTTTCGTCCGGTCGCCACCGAAAAGGATTGGGCGCAGAAGCGGAGCTTTCACGACGAGGTGGCGGAATCGCCCGACGGCCATTTCAATCACGCCCCGGACCTTGTCGGCCTTGAACGGCACAAATGCGCGCGGGGCATGCAGGCGTTCCTTGGTGAGGTGGACGGCAGGACCGTCGGCGTCGTCTGCGCCATCTGGGGAAACGGGATCGCGCGGATCAAGAACCTCCTCGTTCACCCCGACTATCGCCGGCAGTCGGCCGGAACCTTGCTGCTGGAACATGTCGCCGCAGTGGGACGGGCGCGCGGAATCACCGAGCAGTGCCTTATGGCGCTTAAGGGAGGGACGGGCGAGCTGCTCTACCGCTCGCTTGGAATGCGAGTGGCCGGCAGCCAGTATGAGTGGTCGAAGCGGCTGGGCAAGCAATGACTCTGGCGCGGCAAACGGCCCCCAGGACAGGCGCCTGGCAGCGCAACGGCTGGGTTTTGATGCCCGGCTTCCTTTCAGGCCGTGAGCTCGCAACGCTGCGCGGCGAGGCGGACCGGCTGTCGGCCGACGAAGCGCTGTTCGCGATGCGGGGGTCAATTCCCAACTCGCCGGCACGAAGCGATCGCCTGGACCCGGTCATCGACATATCGGAACCGTTCCGCGCCCTTGCCCACGACCGCAGGCTGCTTGACCTTGCCACGGAGCTGCTTGGCGACGAGGCGCAACTGCTCAAGGACAAGCTCATCCTCAAGCCGCCCGGCGCCAGCGGCTACGATGCGCACCAGGACGGCGCCTACTGGCAGGGACTCGGGATCGAGCCGGGCGACTTTATCACCGCCATATTGTTCCTCGACGATTGCACCCTGGACAAGGGTCCGATCGAATGCGTGCCTGGAATGCACGCGCGGCTGTTGACGCCGCCAGGGGTCATCACCGATGTCGATGAAGGCACGCTGGGCGCAGCGTTCCAAGCCATCGAGGCCAGCGCCGGCGACCTGTTTCTGCTCCATTCCCTGACCCCGCACCGTAGCGGCCCCAATCTGTCGACACAGATGCGCCGCACCCTGCTCCTTTCCTACGGCCTGGACGCAAGGCCCGACCTTTATGGCCGCTACCGCGACTGGCGACAGGCCTATGGCACCGCGACGAGCTGACATTGGCCCCGGCCTTGCGGCAACCCGCCCGGACACTATCAGGAAGCGGCGATGGTCAGCAGGCGGGCATATGATTTTTCAGCGATTGGCGTTCGCAGGGCGCCGTTGCTCGTCGTCATCGGCAGCGATGCGGAGGCGGGCGAGCGAGGCCGTGGCGGCTTTCGCATGGCCGGCAATTCCGACATCCACCAGCTGATCCCGAAAACGGTCCCCTTCGACCAGCTCAACCTTGGCAGGCAGTTCCTCAAGGCCCACGACCGGCCCGATCCGGAGCGCTACGATTGCGTGCTGAACCTCGTCACCGATCCCGACCAGCATCCGCGGACGCTCGAGCGGCTGCGCAAGCTGCTACGCCCTTACCACGGACGGGTGATCAACCGGCCCGAAGCGGTGCTCCGCACCAGCCGCGACCAGGTCGCGCGGCGCCTGGCGGGCATAGACGGCCTGCGCGTCCCGAGGGTCCTCCGGCTGCGCAACCCGAGGCCTGGTGGCGCCTCCGCCGCGGTCGCGCGGGCCGGGCTCCCCTTTCCGCTCATCGCCCGCCTGGCGGGAACCCACACCGGCCAGATCATCGGCCTTGTCGAGGGCGCCGGCCCGCTCGATGCCGCCTGCGCCGGTCCGGGCGAATTCATCCTCACCGAGTTCGTCGATTTCGCCAGCGAGGACGGACTCTATCGTAAGTACCGGCTTTGGTCGTTCGGCGGACGCGCCATCCTCAAGCAGGCAATCGTTTCCGACCGCTGGAACATTCACAACAGCGATCGCGCCCGGGTCATGCGCGACCGGCCGGACCTGATCGCCGAGGAGCAGCGCCTGCTTGAACGGCCCGAAGGCGCCTTCCCAGAGCCAATCCATGCCATGTTCCGGCAGGTCCAGCAGCGCATGGGCCTCGATTTCTTCGGGATGGACTTCGGCATCGACAAATCCGGGCAGGCGGTACTGTTCGAGGCGAACGCGACGATGAGCTTCCTCGTGGCCGCCGCCGACCCTCGCTTCGATTATCTCGACCAGGCCGTCGGCCCGGCCAGCGACGCCTTCGCCAGAATGCTGTTGCCTGATCGCCTCGCCACGTCCCCGGCAGTCGTCCAATTGCCACAGGGCGGTTGAAAAATTGACGGTGGGCGGCTGAGCGCGTTGACTCCGCCGCGGCCAGGGGCAGAGGTAAATCGCGTTTGGGGGGCGGCGCGTTCGGTCGCCCGGGGCTTCTACCGAAAGATCAAAACCATGCGCATCTCGACTCGTTCGTCCCTCATGGCGCTGGCTATCGCCAGCACGTTCGTCATGTCCTCGCCCGCCATCGCGCAGGCCACAGGGGACACGGACACGCCGGCCGCGGACGCGGAGGAAGGCGTTGCCGACATCATCGTCACGGCAACCCGGCGCAGCGAGAATCTGCAGGACATCCCGCTGTCCGTGGCGACCGTCAGCGACGAGACGCTGGCGGCGATCAATTCGGGCGGCGCCGACATCCGCGGCCTGTCGGGACGGGTCCCCAGCCTCAACATCGAAAGCTCGTTCGGCCGCACCTTCCCGCGCTTCTATATCCGCGGCCTCGGCAACACCGACTTCGACCTGAACGCTTCGCAGCCGGTCAGCCTGGTCTATGACGAGGTCGTCCTCGAAAACCCGATCCTCAAGGGGTTCCCGGCGTTCGACGTCGACCGGGTCGAGGTCCTGCGTGGCCCGCAGGGCACCCTGTTCGGCCGCAACACGCCGGCTGGCATCGTCAAGTTCGACAGCGTCAAGCCGCGTAACGGCCGCAACTACGCGCGCATCAGCTATGGCAGCTATTCTACGGTCAACGCCGAGGGCGCCGTCGGCGGCCAGGTGACCGACTCGCTGGCGGTTCGGCTCTCCGGCCTCTGGCAGCACCGCAACGACTGGGTCGACAATCTCGATGATCCCGATGATGAGGATTTCGAGGGCTATGACGACATCGCCCTGCGGGCCCAACTCCAGTTCAAGCCGACCGACGCGCTGACCGTGCGCCTGGTAGGGCAGGTCCGCGACCTCGACGGCGATGCGCGCATCTTCCGCGCCAACAGCTTCCTGACCGGGTCGAACGACCTGGTCGGCGCTGACGGCGGAGATTTCGACCGCGACGAAGTCCATGCCGACGGGCTCAATTTCCAGGATCTCAACACGGAGAACATTGCCGGTCATATTGAATATGACTTTGGGCCGGTGACGCTCTACTCGGTAACCAGCTACTGGCACGGCACGCTGGAGAGCCGCGGCGACATCGACGGCGGCTTCGGCTGCTCCTTCTGCGGGCCGGGGTTCAGCAACAACAGCGCACCGGGATTCATTCCCTTCCCGGCGCAGAGCCAAGACAATATCCCGAGCCTCGACCAGTTCACCCAGGAAATCCGCATCGCGTCGAACAACACAGATGGCCTCGGCTACCAGGTCGGCATCTTCTACTTCGATGAAAACCTCGACATCGAGACGTTCGATTTTCCCAGCCCGACCGCGACGACTCCCAATGCCGTCGTCGAGCAGCGCCAGGATGCCGAAGCATTCGGCATTTTCGGATCGGTCAATTACAAGTTCGACATGGGCCTGACGCTGCAGGCCGGCGCCCGCTGGAACCACGACAAGAAGAAGCTGACGGCCGCCCGACCGGTCGACACGCGGCTATTCTTCGGTGGCCCGATCGGTCCCGTCACCCTCAAGGTGAAGGACGATGTCGTGACGTGGGACGTCAGCGCGATCCAGGAGATCAACCCCGACATCAATATCTATGCTCGCGTCGCCCGTGGCTACCGCGCGCCGGCGCTGCAGGGCCGCATCCTGTTCGATCCCGAACCGTCGAGCGCCAAAAGTGAAAAGACGATGTCCTATGAAGCGGGGATCAAGACCGTGCTCTTCGATCGCCGGTTGCGCTTCAACCTAACCGGCTATTACTTCCGGACCAAGGATTTGCAGCTTTCCGCGGTCGGCGGCGGGACCAATGCCAATTTGCTGCTCAACGCCGATGCGGTCGACGGTTACGGCTTCGAGACCGAGCTGGAGGCCCGGCCGTTCGAGGGCCTGACCCTGACTGCGGGCCTGAGCTACAACCACACGAAAATCGATGACGACGATTTGGCGGTCGAAACCTGCGGCGCGCCCTGCACCCTCCTCGATCCGATCGCGGTGCCGTTCAACCCGATTACCTTCGACCCGGCGCAGGTCTTCATCGACGGCAACCCGCTGCCGCAGGCGCCCAAGTGGACCTTCAACTTCACCGCCGGTTACGAGCATCCAGTCGGCCCCGGTTCGGTCTACGTCTTCACCGACTGGTACCACCGCTCGAAGATCAACTTCTTCCTTTATGAATCGGTCGAATTCTCCGACGACCAGTTGCTCGAGGGCGGCCTTCGCATCGGCTACAAGACCAACCGCTATGACGTCGCCGGCTTCGTCCGCAACATCACCAACGACGAGAGCGCGGTTGCCGGCATCGACTTCAACAACCTGACCGCCATGGTCAACGAGCCGCGCATCTGGGGCGTCGAGGTCGGCTTCAAGTTCTAGTCGGCTGTTTGTACAGTTCCCGCGCATGCCACTGCCGGTCGGGCGGTGGGTTGCGCGGGCTTGTAACGACCGGCCCAGTCGATAAGCGTTGGCAATGGAGACGAGCCCACCAAACCGTATCAGCGCTGGGGCAGCGCAGATTCTGACCGTGGTTGGTGGCGACTGCATCTACAAAAGTTCTACACCGGGCCGCCTGACGTTCGTCGGCCTGTCCGACGTTGACGAGTTGATTCCCGAAACCGTGCGGACCAAGCGCCTCACCCTGGGTATAGATCTCGAACCGCTGCTCATGACACTCAGGCAGCAGAGTGGCGGCGGGGACCTTTCCGCCTTCGATTGCGTGCTCAACCTCGTCTCAGAGCCTGATCGCAGCCCGAAGACGCTCGAGGCGCTGAGCCTGCTGCTTCGCGGCTATCGTGGTCGGGTCATCAACCATCCCGAGGCAGTGCTGCGGACATCCCGCGAAGAAGTGGCGAATGTCCTTCGCGGCATTCCAGGGCTTCTCGTCCCGAAAGTCCTTCGCTTTAGCGGCGGCGACCCGGATGCAGCACTCGAGGCCGTCACCGCTGCAGGGCTGGTTTTCCCCCTCATCGTCCGGCTTCCTGCCACGCACCGGGGCAGGACCATGGTCCTCGTCGAAACCGAGGACCAGTTCCGGGAGGCAGTCTCCACCCAAGTCGAATATATTGCGATCGAGTTCGTCGATTATCGCGGCGCGGACGGCCTTTACCGCAAGTACCGGACCTGGTCGTTCGGCGGCCGGCAGGTTTTTAGGCATCTCGCGATTACCGACCACTGGATCGTGCATGTTACGCCCGGCAACGAATTCATGATCGACCGGCCCGACCTCATCGAGGAGGAGGTGCGGCTGATGGAGCGCCTCGAGGGCGCATTCCCTGGCCAGGTACATGCCATCATCGCGGAAATCGGTGAGCGGCTCCGCCTCGACTGTTTCGGGGTGGACTTCGGCTTCCATCCTGACGGCCGGATGGTCCTCTTCGAAGCGAACGCGGCAATGACGTTCTTTCCGATGGTCACCAAACCGCGGTTCGAATTCCGGGGAAAGCTCCTGGAGCCGGCCCAGCAAGCCTGCATGGCGATGCTTGGCTTGCACGGCTGAGGTGCAGCGGCCAAGCTGCGCAGATGACAGACCGCCGCACCCTCTATCCCGATTTCGAGCCCTACGAGACGGGCATGCTCGACGTCGGCGACGGCCATAGCCTTTACTGGGAACTGTCGGGCAATCCCGACGGCAAGCCGGCGGTTTTCCTCCATGGCGGGCCGGGCGGCGGCTCGACCCCCAGGCACCGCCGGCAGTTCAATCCCGAAAAGTACAAGATCCTGGTGTTCGACCAGCGCGGCTGTGGCCAATCCACTCCTTTCGCATCCCTGGAGGCCAACACCACCTGGCATCTGGTCGAGGACATCGAGAAGCTGCGGACGCAGGTCGCCAAGGTCGACCAATGGCTGGTGTTCGGCGGCAGCTGGGGTTCGACGCTCAGCCTTTGCTACGCCCAGGCCTACCCAGAGCGGGTCACCGAGCTGGTGCTGCGCGGCATCTTCCTCTTCCACCAGAACGAGATCGACTGGCTGTACAAATATGGCGCCTCGGAACTGTTTCCCGAAGGCTGGGACGACTTCACCGGCCTGGTTCCGGTCGACGAGCGCGGCGACCTGGTCGCCGCCTACCGCCGCCGGCTGACCGCCGAGGACGCGGAGGTTCAGCTTAAGGCGGCCAAGGCCTGGAGCACCTGGGAAGGGCTGACCGTCACCTTGCTTCCGGACCCTGAAATGCTGGCCGAGTTTACCGAGGACAGCCGGGCCATCGCCATCGCCCGGATCGAGAACCATTACATGGCCAACAAGGGCTGGCTTGAGGAAGGCCAGCTGCTCAAGGGCGCGGAAAAACTGCGCGGCATCCCCGGCATCATCGTCCAGGGCCGCCACGACAATTGCACGCCGCCGAGCGCTGCGTGGAAGCTGAAGAAGGCCTGGCCGCAAGCCGAGCTGCAGATCGTCCCCGACGGCGGCCATTTGTACAGCGAGCCAGGAATCCTCGACGGCCTCGTACGGGCCACCGACCGCTTCGCCGAGAGGCGCCAATAAACTCTTGAAATAACGCCTAAAAGACGTGATAGGCGCGCAATGAATTTTGTCGGGGGGCGCCTTCACGCGAGTTTGCTTTGGGTCCTCGACACTGCCCTCGATGCCGTCGTTGTCATGGACGCTTCGGGCCATGTTCTCGGATGGAACGCGCCGGCCGTAGAAACTTTCGGCTGGAGCGGCGACGAGGCGATCGGCTATCGGCTGAGCGAGCTCATCATCCCGGAGCCCCTGCGGGAGGCCCATGAACGCGGCCTCACCAGATATTTGGAGACCGGCGAAGGTCGGGTCCTCAATCGCCGCATTGAGGTTTCGGCGATCCACCGCGACGGCCGCGAATTCCCGGTGGAGCTATCGGTCGCCGCCAGCGACCTGCTCGGCGAGCCTTTGTTCATCGGCTTCCTGCGCGACATCACCGACCGCCGCGCCGAGGCAGAGCGGCAGCAACGCATTCTCCAGGAATCCGAGCATCGGGTGAAGAACATGCTGACGGTGGTCGCCGCTATCGCCCAGCAAACCGCCCGGGCTTCGAACGACCTCGATTCATTCAGCGAGGCCTTTTCCGGACGGCTGCAATCGCTCGCCCGTGCCCACCAGCTCCTGGTTGGCCAAGTCTGGCAAGACGTCGCCTTGTCGGCGCTGGCCGAGCAGGTGCTAGGCGACGAAGTCGTCGAGGGCCGCGCCCGCTTCGGCGGGCCGGAAGTCCTGCTCAAGCCGCGCCAGGTCCTTGGCCTGTCGATGATCCTCCACGAGCTGTACACCAACGCCATCAAATATGGCGCCTTGTGCCGCGAGGGCGGCATGGTCGAGCTCGACTGGAGCCTAGCGGATGGCGATGCCGAAATCGTCTGGGCCGAGCATGGCGCCAGCTGCTCTCCCGACGAGCCGTCCAGCGGCTTCGGCCAGCGCATGATCGCGCTCAGCGTCAAGTCGGACCTTGGCGGCAGCATCGATCGCGACTGGCGTCCCGAAGGCCTGCGGGCCACGCTGAAGTTCCCGCTCGACTAGCGGCTGGCCATTCAGGCCCTGGGCAATTTCTGTTTCGCCTGGCCCCAGCCGGAGAGCAGCTTCGACGAGGCGCGGGCCAGCAACTCGTCGGCATCAAGAATCGTGAAGGCGTTGCCGCCCTTGATCCGGTTGAGCTCTTCCCAGGCGATCGGCGCGGCCACCGGGGCGCCGTCCCGAGCCCTTGCCGAATAAGGCAGGATTGCCGTTGCACCGCGCTGGTTGCGCAGCCAGTCGAGGAAGATGCGCCCCTGCCTTGCCGCCTTGCGGATATTGGCGGTGAACCGCTCCGGCTCGGCCTGGGCAATAGCGCGGGCGAAGCGCTCGGCGAAGTCGGTCACCTTGGGCCAGGGCACGGTTGCGTCGAGCGGGACGATGACATGCAGCCCCTTGCCGCCGGTGACCATTGGGAAGCTGACCAGGCCAAGGTCGGCGAGCAGCGCCTTCAGCCGCACGGCGGCGTCGCGGACGTCGGCGAAATCGAGGCCAACGTCGGGATCGAGGTCGAACACCAGCCGGTCGGGCTTTTCCAGCGGCTTCACCCTGCTGCCCCAACCATGCACCTCGATCGTCCCCATCTGTACGAGAGTCAGCAGGCCCTTGGCGTCGGCGATGTAAAGGTAATCCTCGGTGCTGCCCTTCTTCTCCTTGACCGGGACGTGGCGGACAGCCGGCCCGAAGCTGCCGCTGTCATGCTTCTGGAAGAAGCATTTCTTCGACCGCCCTTGCGGGCAGCGGACCAGGCTGATCGGCCGGTTGGCGGCGTCGACCAGCATCAGGTCGGCGACGGCGGCGTAGTAATCGGCGAGCTGGCCCTTGGTCAGCTGGTCGGCGTCGTAGATGACCCGGTCGCGGTTGCTGATCGTCACGCCCAGCGCCTCGGCGGTCGTCCTGCCGCTTTCACTTTCCGGCTGTTTCAGATGCCTGGGCACTTCGCGGACCACCTCCTTGGCGCTCTTGTCCTCGCGGAGCGCGATGAAGCTTGGGTGACGTAACGTACCACCGGCGGTGAATTCGGTGAACGCCACCTCCCCGACCAGCCTGGGCTCGATCCAGTGCGAGCCGCGCCGCGCCGCGCGCGGCACCTCCAGCGGTGGCTGGTCGATTTCGAGCGGCTTCATCATTTCGCTCAAGTCGGCGATCATTGCCGTGTCGAAGCCGGTGCCGACCTTGCCGGCATAGTTGAGTTTGCGCCCTGCCTTCACGGCCAAATGCAGCGAACGGAAGCCGCGGCGCTTGTCGCTTTCCTGCCAGCCGACGATGATGAATTCCTGGCGCTGGATGCATTTGACCTTGAGCCAGTTGCGGTTGCGGGCGCCGCTGTAGGGCGCTGAGGCCTTCTTGCAGATGATGCCCTCGCCGCCCTCTTTGCAGATGGCCTGGAACAGGGCCTCGCCCTTGCCGATGACATGGTCGCCATAAAGGATCGGATGGCTTGCCGCCTTGAGCAGGGCCGCCAGTCGCTCCTTGCGCTCGATATTGGGCAGGTGGGTGATGTCTTCGCCGCGATCGACCAAGAGATCGAAGGCGTAGAAGGCGAAGTCCGCCTTGCCGCCCTTCAGGCTGGCCTGGAGCAACTGGAAACTGGGCTTGCCGTCCTTGCCAAGCGCCACCGCCTCGCCGTCGACCAGGCAGCCGGCGGGCAGGTCCGAAGCCGCCTTGATGATGGGCCGGAACTTGTCGCTCCAGTCATGGCCGTTGCGGGTAAAGGCAGTGGCTGCGCCACCGGCGGTGGCAAGCAGCAGGCGGTAGCCGTCATACTTATATTCGTGCAGCCAACCGCTGCCCGCCGGCACATCGTCGACGAGGGTGGCGAGCTGCGGCGCCCGGAATTTCGGTGGCCCGACCCCGGCCTTGCGCTTCATCCGGCCCCCGCGGCTGGAACGCCAGACGTCGGCGCCGGCGGCGATCTCGGCCATGGTCCGCCCGGTGGTGACGCTGGTCACGCATTCTTCGACCAGGCCCTCGCCTTCCTCGGGCTTGGCAAAATCGTCGGTGACCTTCTTGAGCATCCAGGCTTCCACCTTCTCGCCGGGCTTGGGCTTCAGGCGGAACATCACCCACTCGCCCCTCATCCGCTCTCCTTCGAGGGTGAAGTGGAGATGGCCTTCCTCAATGGTCTTGCGAGGATCCTTGCCGGGCTCGGGAATCCAGCGGCCGCGGTCCCACAGCATCACCGTACCGCCGCCATATTCGCCCTTGGGGATGGTCCCTTCGAACGCCCCGTAATCGAGTGGGTGGTCCTCGGTGCGCACGGCAAGTCGGTTGTCGCCGGGATCGAGGCTCGGCCCCTTGGGCACCGCCCAGCTCTTGAGCACCCCGTCGAGCTCGAGCCGGAAGTCCCAGTGCAGCCGGGAGGCGTCGTGCTTCTGGACGACGAAGCTGTTGCCCCTGCCCTTGAGCTTGCGGCCCTTGGGCTCCTTCGTCTTCGTGAAGTCGCGCTTCTTGTTGTAAGTTTCGATGTCGAGCTTGCGGCCCGCCATGGCCTAGCGCCGCCGGCCGGCGGCGGCTCTCTTCGGGGCCGCCTTCTTGGCCGCGGTCCGGCGCGGCGCGGGCTTGGCGGCGGCTTTCTTCCTCGGCTGGGCCGCCTCGTCGCCGCCAAGGCTTTTCTTCAGCGCCGCCATCAGGTAGATGACGTTGGACCCGCCGGGCGGTCCTTTGTCCGGATCCTGGATAACCAGCTCGCCCTTTTTGCGGCGCTTCTCGGCGATCAGCGACTTGAGGGCATCGACGTAACGGTTGTGAAACTCGCTGGCGTCGAACTTCCCGGTCTTCCGCTCGATGAGGCTGGTCGCCATGTCGAGCAGGTCGGCGTTAGGCTTGGTCTCGCCGATGTCGCGGAAATAGGCGTTCGCCTTGTTCACCTCGTCGGCGTAGCGCAGCGTTTCGATCAGCATGCCCCGGCCGCAAGGTTTCAAGGCCACGACATATTCCTGGCCGCGCATGGCAAGCTGGCCGATGCCGACCTTCTTCGATTTGCGCAGTGCCTCGCGGACGACGATGAAAGCCTCCTCGGCGAGATCGTCCGCCGGAACGACATAATATGGCTTGTCGAAATAGATGGGATCGATGTCGGCCATCTCGACGAACTGGCTGAGATCGAGGGTCTTGCGGCTCTCCAGCTTGACGCTTTCAATCTCTTCCGGCTCGAGAAGCACATATTCGCCCTTCGAGACCTCATACCCTTTGATGATCTCGTCGCGGTCGACCGGCCCGATTCCCGGCACGACCTTTTCATATTTGATGCGCTTGCCCGAGGGCTCGTGGACCTGGTGGAAGGCGATGGTGGCGCCGCTCTTCGTCGCCGAAAAGAGCTCGACCGGGATCGAGACCAGGCCGATCCGGATCTGCCCGCGCCATATCGGCCGCACCGCCATGCTAAACCTCCTCATTTTTCACGCGATTCAATCCCTTTGCCGCCGACTCGTTCCGCCGCCTCCCTTGCCGGCCGCCTCGTCCCCGATTATCTCGGCGGCCAAGCGGGTGTAGCTCAATGGTAGAGCAGAAGCCTTCCAAGCTTACGACGAGGGTTCGATTCCCTTCACCCGCTCCAAAATCCGATCGCGCGTGGCGCGTCCGGATATTAGAGCGCCCTGCGTGTCGGCGGGCGACAAAACTCCTTCCGCATCGGTTGACACCGGCACGCCGCACCGCCATCTGGCGCGCCTGCCACGCACCGGAGAGGTGGCCGAGTGGTTAAAGGCAGCAGACTGTAAATCTGCCGGGCTTCGCCCTACGCTGGTTCGAATCCAGCCCTCTCCACCACCTTCGAAACGAAATCTTCTGGAAATTGAACCATAGTCAGTCCCTGCCCGGGACAAGGCTTGCGGCAGGACATGGTAAATGCAGGAAAGCTGCCGGCAAAGGAACGGCATGTGCTTTGCCTTCTCTCGTCTTTGGCGGTAAACGGCCATGCGTGCTGATGTCGAACCAACTTACAGACAGCCATGACGATGGCGGGACGAACACTTCGTCAGCCGGCCACGCTGGCTGCGATGTGGCCGCGCGTGTCGCCAGGCTCAGCCAGGGACAGCTCGACGCCCTGCTGCTCGTCGACCAGCATTTGTCGTCTAAGGAGATCGCCGTCGAGCTCGGCATTTCCCCGCATACGGTCGACCAGCGGATCCGCGGCGCCCTGCACCTCCTCGGGGTCGAGCGCCGGTCCCAGGCGGCGCGCATGGTCGCCCAGGCCCGCGGGCCATATCAGCAATTGATACATCAACCGCCGCACATTGAGGGCGGCGTCTCATCCAGCCATCCCGGCGATGCGGTCGGTTTTCAGATTCGGCACGCTGACCGTGCAGGGAAGGCCGGTGACCTCGGTGTCGAAACCGAGCAGAGGCCGGGGGCATCCTGGTCTTCCCTGCCTCTGCCGTTCGCAACGAGGAGTCACCCCAGGAATGAGATGAGCGTCGGGCTCCGGCTGGTCTGGATTGTCCTGATCGCCATGGGCGCAACCTTCTCGGCCGGCATGTACCTCGCCGGCCTGGAAAGCCTGGCCAGGATGCTGGGCCGCTAGGCAAGCGGCGCTTCACTTCAGCCCTGAACAATCAACCGGGACGCGGGAAGCCGCGGCTCCGGAAGGGAGAAGGTCATGCGCAAACAACAGATCGAACAAGCCGCTTTCGACGTCGCTACCCAGGTCCGCGCCGTCGAGGACACCATCGACATTGCCCTTGCCGAGCTCGCCGAGCTCCAAGCCCGCATGGTGCGCGTCCGCACCACCGCCAACATCGCCAGCGCCACCGGCCACGGCGCCTTCGAACAGCTCGCCGCTGCCCTTCAGGGGCTGATTTCCGCCCGCGGCGGCATGGCCAATTGCCACGCCGAGCTCAAGGAAGCGAAGAACTTCATCCCTGGGCTGCGCACGGTGTCGTTCGGCGAGGGCGAGCCATGCCCGCCGGAACAGGGCGCCACGCACCTCCGCGTCGTGGCGTGAGGTTGATTCGCCGGACTGCAGCCCTGTAGTCCGGCGTAAACCCTATGCTCAGCCCTCTCGCCTATTACGCCATCCTGTTCGCGGTTTGCGCCTACGCATTCCTGCGCGGGCGGGCGGACGAACGCCTCGCGGCAGCCACCTGCATCGCCGCCACGTTCGCGACCAACATCGTGTACAACCCAGCCGGGAGTTTTTCCGGCGTCGAGGTCGGCGTGCTGATCGTCGACGCCTTGGCCTTGCTTGGCTTCACCTTCATCGCGCTCCGCACGGACCGGTTCTGGCCGCTCTGGGTTGCCGGGCTGCAGTTGACGACCATGGTCGCGCATGTCCTCAAGGCCATCCAGCTCGACCTGTTGCCCCATGCCTATGCGGCGGCCGCGCGCTTCTGGGTCTATCCCATCTTCCTGATCATCGTCGTCGGCACCTGGCGAAGCCAGCACCGCGCGCGCGACGAGGCCCGCGCCAGCACAGCCTAGCGGGGCCCTGCCGGCCTGGGCTAGAGCGGCGATCATGCCGATCACCCCCGACCTTGCACGCGCGTTGATCAGTGCGCTCGATGAGCCCGCGCTGATCGTCGAGGGTTCCCGCACCATTTCCGCCAATGCCGCGGCCCGCACTTTGCTCGGCAAGCGGATCGAGGGCGCCGACGTCCGCATCGCCATTCGTCACCCGGAGGCCCTTGCGACCATCCTGTCCACCCGCAACGCAGAACTGGAGCTGGTCGGTATCGGCGGCGCCGACCGGCCCTGGCTGCTGACCGTCCGGCAGGTCGAGCGCGGCTTGCGGCTGGTGCGGCTGATCGACCGCTCCGCCGGACGAGCGGCCGAGCGGATGCGCGTCGATTTCGTGGCCAACGCCAGCCATGAGCTGCGCACGCCGCTGGCGACCATTGCCGGCTATGCCGAAACCCTCGCCGAGGTGGGCGAGGTTGACGAGGAGACGCGGCGCCGCTTCGGTTCGGTGATCCAATCCGAGGCCAGGCGCATGCTGCGCATCGTCGAGGATCTGATGAGCCTGTCGCGAATCGAGGCCGAACGGTTCCTCGCCCCGCGCGACGCCGTCGACCTGGCGGAAGTGGCGCGCCTCGCCATCGACGATGCCCGGCCGCTGATCGAACTGCAGGCGTGTTCGGTCGAGCAGCAATTCGAAGACGGCTTGCCAGCGGTCGCCGGGGATTTCGGGCAGCTGCTGCAAACCGCCGACAACCTTCTCGCCAACGCGGTCCGCTATGGCTGCAGCCGCAAGGATTCGCGCGTCATTGTCGAAGTGCGCCGCGACGCCGGACGGGCACTGCTGGCCGTGCGCGATGAGGGGGATGGCATTGCCGCGGAGCATCTGCCGAGGCTGACCGAGCGATTTTATCGGATCGACGACGCACGCAGCCGCGACAGCGGTGGCACCGGCCTGGGCCTGGCCATCGTCAAGCATATCGTCGAACGTCATCGCGGAACGTTGGACATCCGCAGCGAACCGGGCCGCGGAACCTCGGTCGAAATCCGGCTGCCCTTTGCGGAAACCGGCACCGGCGTCACGAAACTGTAACAGAACCGTCACAAGAAGCAGCGGACTCGGCGTTAGGGCCGCTTGCGAGGGCGCCCCTAGAGTCCCTCTTCAGGGAGTTACTGCAGATGAAGAAGCTTTTCGCCGCGCTGCCCATGGTGGCGCTCATCGCCGCTTGCGGACAGAGTGGATCGAGCGGAGGGGCCGCGGCCCAGCTCAAGATCGTCGGGTCGTCGACCGTCTATCCGTTCACCACTGCCGTCGCCGAGCAATTCCAGCGCGCCAATCCGGGCACCAGCGTCATCGTCGAATCGACCGGCACCGGCGCGGGCATGAAGCTGTTCTGCTCTGGCGTAGGCTCCAACTTCCCCGATCTCACCAACGCCTCGCGCCGGATCAAGGCCAGCGAGCTGGAAGATTGCGCCAAGAACGGGGTCAAGCAGGTCATTGAGTTTCCGGTCGGCATCGACGGCCTGACCGTCATCGAATCCGTGAATGCCCAGCCGATGAAGCTTAGTCTTCGCGACCTTTACGCGGCGCTGGCAGCGACACCGTTCGGCAAGCCGCAGACCGCGCAGACCTGGAAGGACGTCAACCCCGCCCTTCCGGCAGTCAAGATCCGCGTTCTGGGACCGCCGCCAACGTCGGGGACCCGCGACAGCCTCAACGAGCTGTTCCTGCTCGAAGGCTGCCAGACCGACCCGGCGATGAAGGCGCTCAAGAAGACTGACGAGGACCGGCACAAGCAAGTCTGCACCAAGGTCCGCGAGGACGGGGCCTTCGTCGAGGCCGGCGAGAACGACAACCTCCTCGTCCAGAAGATCTCCTCCGATCCGACTGCGCTCGGCGTCCTGGGCTACAGCTTCCTCGAGGAAAACACGGACAAGGTGCGGGCGATCGAACTCGACGGGAAAAAGCCCAGCGAACAGAGCATCACCGACCTCAGCTATCCCGGCGCTCGCAAGATTTACGTCTATGCAAAGGGCGAGCATATCCAGGCCAAGCCCGCAATCCGCGAGTTCCTGGCCGCCTACGCCAAGGCCAATGGCCCGGGTGGGCTTCTTCAGCAGCGCGGGCTGGTGCCGTTCGGCGAGGCAGACCTGGCTGCCTCGCAGGCGCAGGCCAGCGCGCTCAAGCCGCTCGCCGCGGCTGACCTGAAGTAATCGGAGCGACGGGCGCATGAGCCTGTCCCTTGCGCTCGTCGTCATCCTGCTGATCGCCGGCGGCAGCGCCTGGCTCGGTTTTTCCCGGGCCAGGCAACTGCGCTTGGCTGGGAGGGGACGGCTGCATTCGCTCCCCTCTTATCACGGTGCCCATGCGGCGCTGTGGGTTGCCGTTCCCGCCTTGCTGTTGCTGGCGGCTTGGGTGCCCGTGCAGTCCAGCTTCGTCGACCGGGCCGTGCTCAGCTCCCCGGAAGCCCGGGCGTTGCCCGACTTCGACATGCAGCGTGACGCGATCCTGACCGAGGCCAGGGAAATCGCGCGCGGCGAACGGGAAGCCGGTTTCAACCCCGAATCCGCCGCCCTCGCCCCGCGGATCGCCGAAGCGGAGAGCCGCTATTCGACAGCAGGCGGCGCCGCGGCGATCGTGCTCGCCCTTGGCGCGGCCGTCCTTGCCCTGCGCCGCACCGGTTTGACGTTCCGCGCCCGGACGTCGGTGGAACGATGGCTTCTTGGCCTGCTCCTGGCGGCGTCGCTGATCGCCATCCTGACCACGCTCGGGATCGTGCTTTCCCTGCTGTTCGAATCGCTGCGCTTTTTCAATATGGTCAGCCCCGGGGAATTCCTGTTCGGCACCAGTTGGAGCCCGCAGACCGCGATCCGCGCCGACCAGGTCGGCTCGTCCGGCGCCTTCGGGTCGATCCCCTTGTTTTGGGGCACAGTCTTCATTGGCGCCATCATTGCCATGATCGTCGCCATCCCCCTGGGGCTGATGAGCGCCATTTTCCTCACCCAGTATGCGCCGCCGAAGGTGCGATCCTGGCTGAAGCCGATCCTCGAGATCCTCGCCGGCGTCCCAACCGTCGTCTACGGCTATTTCGCGGCGCTGACGGTGGCGCCGGTGGTCCGCGACTTCGGCCTGGCGATCGGGGTTTCATCGGCCTCGAGCGAAAGTGCGCTCGCCGCCGGCCTGGTGATGGGCATCATGATCATCCCCTTCGTCAGCTCGATGGCGGACGATTCGATCGCCGCCGTCCCGCAGGCGATGAGCGACGGCTCGCTGGCGCTCGGCGCCACCCGCTCGGAAACGATCAAGAAGGTCGTGCTTCCGGCGGCCTTGCCGGGCGTCGTCGGCGGCGTCCTCCTCGCGGTCAGCCGCGCGATCGGCGAGACGATGATCGTCGTCATGGCGGCCGGCCTTGCCGCCAACCTAACCGCCAACCCGTTTGAAAGCGTGACGACCGTCACGACCCAGATCGTCCAGCTCCTCACTGGCGACCAGGAATTCGACAGCCCCAAGACGCTGGCCGCCTTTGCGCTTGGCCTGGTGCTGTTCGGAATCACTTTGCTGCTGAACTTGATCGCCCTGTACTTCGTCCGCCGCTACCGGGAAGCATATGAATAAGGCACCGCCTCGGCAGAACGACGCCATGCAGGCGCGACTCAGGAAGCGCTACGCGGCCGAGCGCCGCTTCCGCCTGCTGGGCCTTGCCGCCATCGGCCTCAGCTGCGCGTTTCTGGCGTTCCTGCTCATCACCATGGCCTGGAAGGGCTTGTCCGGCTTCACCCGCACCGAGGCCAGGCTGGTCATCGATTTCCCGCGCTCGGACCTCGTCCTCGATCAGGCAGCACTGCGCGGCCCCGGCGGCGAGCAGGTCATCGCGTCGGCCAACCTCGAAGGCCCGATCAATCAGGCGGCGGTCGCCGCCTACGGAGAGGGCGCCACGGAATTGTTCAGCGCCTCGGCGACCAGGGCCCTGGGCAGGGCGCTGCTCGACGATCCGGCCCTCCTCAACCGGCGCGCCGAGCTGTGGCTGCCGACCGGCAGCGCGGTCGACATCGCGGCCAAGGGCGAAGGCAACGAGCAGGCCGAACAGCTGGTCGCGAAAATCCGCGATGCAGGCGCGCTGGGATCCAGCTTCAACATGGATTTCCTGACGGAATCCGACGCCACCGATCCCTCGGCGGTCGGCATTTGGGGGGCGCTCAAGGGCAGCTTCCTGACGATCATCGTGACCATCGCCTTGGCGTTTCCGATCGGCGTGCTGGCGGCCCTCTACCTTGAGGAGTTCGCGCCGCGGAACCGCTGGACCGATCTCATCGAGGTGTCGATCAACAACCTCGCCGCCGTGCCCTCGATCATCTTCGGCCTGCTCGGCCTGGCCGTCTTCCTCAACTTCATGCACCTGCCGCGCTCGGCGCCGCTGGTCGGCGGCCTGACCCTGGCGCTGATGACCATGCCGGTCATCGTCATTGCCGGCCGCAACGCCATCACCTCCGTGCCGCCGTCGATCCGCGATGCGGCGCTAGGCGTTGGCGCGTCGAAGATGCAGGTGGTGTTCCACCATGTCCTGCCGCTGGCGCTTCCCGGCATCCTAACCGGCACCATTATCGGCGTTGCCCGCGCGCTTGGCGAAACGGCGCCCCTGCTGATGATCGGCATGCGGGCCTTCATCGCCACGCCGCCGGAGGGCATCACGGATCCGGCAAGCGTCCTGCCGGTGCAGATTTTCCTGTGGTCCGACGAGGTCAACCGCGGCTTCGTCGAGAAGACCAGCGCCGCCATTATCGTGCTGCTCATCTTCATGCTGTTGATGAACGGCCTCGCCATATATCTTCGCAATCGCTTCGAACGGCGGTGGTAGGAATCATGAAAGAAAAGATGCCACTCAACCCGCTGCCGACGCCGTCGGTGTCCATCGCCGCAGAGGCGCATGAAGCCGACCTGACCAAGCCCGAGGAGGCGGTCGGCACGGACGCTTCGCCGTCGCTCGCCAATCCCGGCGACGGGCCGGCAAGCGAGCCGACTGTCGACCCGGCGAAGTCGCCGAAGATGCGGGCCGAGAACATCGACGTCTTCTACGGCGACAAGCAGGCGCTGAAAGGCGTCTCGATCGACATCCACGACGACCGGGTGACCGCCTTCATCGGCCCGTCGGGCTGCGGCAAGTCGACCTTCCTGCGCTGCCTCAACCGCATGAACGACACGATCCCCAGCGCCCGGGTGCATGGGCTAATCGAGCTCGACGGCCAGGACATCAACGACCCGCGCATGGATGTCGTCCAACTGCGCGCCCGGGTCGGCATGGTGTTCCAGAAGCCCAACCCCTTCCCCAAGTCGATCTATGAGAATGTCGCCTACGGCCCGCGCATCCATGGCCTTGCCGCCGGCAAGAGCGAAATGGACGCCATCGTCGAGAAAAGCCTGAAGCGGGCCGGGCTGTGGGACGAGGTCAAGGACCGGTTGCAGGAGAGCGGCACGGCCTTGTCGGGCGGCCAGCAGCAGCGGTTGTGCATCGCCCGGGCAATCGCGGTCGACCCGGAGGTCATCCTGATGGACGAGCCCTGCTCGGCGCTCGACCCGATCGCCACCGCCAAGATCGAGGAACTGATCCACGAGCTTCGCGGCCGCTATGCGATCGCCATCGTCACCCACAACATGCAGCAAGCCGCGCGCGTGTCGCAGCGCACTGCCTTTTTCCACCTCGGCGAGATGGTGGAATATGGCAAGACCAGCGAGATCTTCACCAACCCGCGTGAGCGCCGCACGCAGGATTACATCACCGGCCGTTACGGCTGATCCGGAGTCTTTGACCAATGGCGACAGGACATACCCTCAAAGCGTTCGACGACGACCTCGACCGGTTGCGCGCATTGATCAGCGAGATGGGCGGGCTGGCCGAGCACGCCATTCGCGAATCCATGCGCTGCCTCCAGCAACGCGACGTCGAGGGAGCGGCGCGGATCGTCGAAAACGACAAGAAGCTGGACGCGCTGGAAGTCGAGACCGAGCGCCGGGCAGTGCAGCTGATCGCCTTGCGCGCGCCAATGGCGGGTGACCTCAGGGACGTCGTCGCCGCGCTCAAGATTTCCGGCGTCGTCGAGCGCATCGGCGATTATGCGAAGAACATCGCCAAGCGGGTTCCCCAGCTGGAAGACGCCGGGAAGATCGAAGCCCTGTCGCTGATGCCGGAAATGGCCCGCATCGCCACGGAAATGGTGCACGACGTGCTGACCGCGTTCGTCGAGCGCGATGCGGAAGCGGCGCTGCGCGTGATGAAGCGCGACGACGCGGTGGACGATTTCTACGATTCGATCTTCCGCACCCTGCTGACGCACATGATGGAAGACCCGCAGAACATCGGGCAGTCGGCGCACCTCCTGTTCATCGCCAAGAACATCGAACGCGCCGGCGACCATGCCACCAACATCGCCGAAATGGTCTATTATGCGGCCACCGGCCGGCACATGACCGAAGCGCAGACCGGCAAGAAACCGTGACCGCCAAGCGGCTGCTGCTGGTCGAGGACGACCGTCCGCTGGCCGAGCTGGTCCGCTTCCATTTCGATCGCGCCGGCTATGACGTGACGCGGACCGGCGACGGCGAGGAGGCCTTGATCCTGGCCGAGGAAGTCCGGCCCGACCTCGTCATCCTCGACTGGATGATCGAGGGCATCAGCGGCATCGAGGTCTGCCGCCGCCTGCGCCGCCGGCCCTCGACCGCCAACCTGCCGATCATCATGCTGACCGCGCGCGGCGAGGAGGATGACCGCGTGCGGGGTCTGGAAACCGGGGCTGACGATTATCTGACCAAGCCCTTTTCGCCGAAGGAACTGGTCGCGCGCGCCGGCGCCGTCCTGCGCCGCGTGCGCCCGGCCCTGGCCGCCGAAACGCTGGATTACGTGGGCATTGAGATGGACCTCGCCGCGCACCGAGTGCGGCGCGACGGCAGGCCACTCCAACTCGGCCCCACAGAGTACCGGCTTCTGAAACATTTCCTTGAGAATCCCAGCCGGGTCTTTTCGCGCCAGCAGCTGCTGGAGACCGTCTGGCCGCACAGCGAGGACATCGAACTGCGCACCGTCGACGTTCACATCCGCCGCCTGCGGCAGGCGCTCGGCGAGCCCGACATCATCCGCACCGTCCGCAGCGCCGGATACGCCCTCGACTCCGAAGGGGTTGCCTAGGGCGCAAGCGGGCCGCATTGGGCTGCCATGTCTCGCCGCAAGAAACCGCATTCCGGGCATGGGCATCCCAACCGTCCACGGTTCTGGGGCAAGCATGCGGTCGCCGCCGCCCTCGACAACCCTGAGCGCAGGGTGCTGCGCGCCTGGGCGACGAGGGAAGCTGCCGGCTTCATGCAATTCCCGGACAGCCTGGCGGTGACCTTCGCCGATGTCGCCGACCTTGGCCGCCTGGTGCCGGCCGACGCGCCGCACCAGGGGGTCGTCATCGAGGTCGAACCGCTAGAGGACATCTGGCTTGGCGACCTGCTCGGACAGGCAGGCGAGCGTTCGACCCTGCTCGTCCTCGACCAGGTCACCGATCCGCACAACGTCGGCGCGATCCTGCGCTCGGCCGCGGCCTTCGGGGCGCTCGGCATCGTTACGCAGGACCGGCACTCGCCGCCCGAAAGCGGCGCCCTGGCCAAGGCGGCTTCGGGCGCGCTCGAACGCGTGCCCTGGGTGCGCGTCGTCAACCTCGCCCGGGCGCTGGAGGAAATGGCCGAGGCGGAATTCTGGCGCATCGGCCTTTCCGGCGATGCGGGCCTCGACCTGAAGGCGGCGCTCGGCCCTCCACGCGTGGCGCTGGTGCTTGGCGCCGAAGGGCCCGGCATGCGCTCCAACACGCGCGAGCATTGCGACGCGCTGGCCCGATTGCCGATCAGCGACGCCGTGGAGAGCCTGAATGTCTCCAACGCCGCCGCCGTCGCCCTCTACGCCGCGAGCATTGCCTGATGGTCAGGACCGTCGATTCGATCAACGCCGCGGTTGACGAGCTGGCACGCCGGGAAAAGGCCTTCGCCGCCGTCATCGAGCGCCACGGCCGCCCCGAGCCGAGGGTCAGCGAGCGCGGTGCGACCACCTTGCTGCGCACCATCGTCGGCCAGCAGGTCAGCGTCGCCGCGGCACGGTCGATGTGGGGGAAGCTTGAAGCGGCCTATGGCGCGCCGCCCGACTTGGGGAAGATCAGGGCGGCGAATGACGACGATCTTCGGCTCGCCGGCCTGTCGCGGCAAAAGGCCGGCTATGCCCGCAGCCTGGCCGAGCTTGTCCTTTCCGGCGAACTCGACCTTGATCGCCTGCCCGAGGATGACGAGGAAGCGATCGCGCTTCTCACGCGGATCAAGGGCATCGGCCGCTGGTCGGCGGAAATCTACCTGCTGTTCGCCGAGGGGAGAACCGACGTCTGGCCGGCAGGCGACCTTGCCGTGCAGATCGAGATCGGCAAGCTGCTGGGGCTGGAAGGCAAGCCGACCGAAAAGCAGTTGCGGGAGCTGGCCGAGGCATGGCGGCCGCACCGGGGCGCCGTCGCCGTCCTCGCCTGGCACAGCTATAATTCGCAAGTGCTCTAGCTAGCTGCGAATGCCCTTTTCGTAGCGGCGGGCTGCCAGCCCTTTCCAGCCGCGCTTGCCCTGGTCGAGCCTGAGCGGAGCCAGTTTGTCGCTGTCATTAGCGGCGCGGCCGACGAGGAAGCTGGCGGCGCTTTGCCCCTCGCCGCTCGACCAGCGGTAGCGCGAATTGACCGCGACCATCGGCATGAACAGCTTGCGGCCCTCGACCTCATATTCCTGGACGGCCTCGCGCGGCAGCCGGACGGCGCTCTTCAACGTAATCCGCGCCAGCGGCGCGACCGCCGGGATCTTGTCGTGGACCTGGCCCGGGCTGGTGTAGAACTGGCTCAGCTGCACGTCCTGCTGCTGGCCGGCGTTGATCAGGCATGCCTCGACAGCCACGTCGCGGGCCGGAGCGTTGCCGGAATTGAACAGGGTCACGTCGAACGCGATCGCCGCATGTTCATCGGTCACCATCGCCTGGCTCGGCTCCAGTTCAAGCTCGATCCAGGGACGCAGGCTCGCCGACACCAGTCCCGCCGGCGCCGACGGCGCGCGCAGGCTGGACGTGACCACTCCCGCCGGCACCGCCGGCGGCGATTGCGGTTGCGATTGCGGCCGGCGCGCCACAGGTTGCGGCACGGGCTCCGGCGCTGCCGCTTGCGGTTCGGCCGGCTGCCCGACGAACTCGCTGACGCCGGGAGCGGCATATCGCTGCTGCTGGCGCTGACGGCCGAAATAGATGACTGCGCCGGCGCCGAGCAAGAGCAACGCGGCAATCCAAGGCAACGGGGAAAAGCCACCGGAGCCGTCAACTGGGGCAGGCAGAGGGACAATCGAGTTCGCCGTTCCGGGGCTGGCCGCGGCCGTGGTCGTCGCTGCCGCTGCCGGTGCCGGTGTGGGAGCTGAGCCAGCGGGTTGACTGAGGCTCGGACGGATCGCGCCTGAATTGCTCGCATTCCGACTTCCCGCCGGGCTGGCCGGAGTCCCCGTCGTCCGAGCCGCGGGCGGCCGCTCGGTGAGCGTGTTTGCCGGGGCCGTGGTTCGCGGGCTTGGTTCGCGGGCGGTGCTGGCGGGCGGCCGCGCCACCGGCTGGACTGGCCGAGTGACCGTCCCGTTCAGGCTGAAATTGGAAAGTTCGTTGGGACCGATGCTGTCAGTCGCGGCCGGCGACGGCGGCGCGCTGGCGGTGCCATTGTCTTGGGCAAGCAACGGCGCACCGGCCAGCAGCAAGGCTGCAATCGGGCCGGAACGCCAAACCAAATGCTTGTGACTATTCGCCAAATTCGAATCCCCATGGCTGCCGCAGCGCGGCTTTGGCCCGCTTCGCGCCGCGCTTCAAGGCTGAAGCCGCCTAGGCGGCGTCGACCAGGACCAGCTCGGCCTCGTCCTCCGCCTCGATGCGCAGCCTGTCCTCGCCGCGGATCGCGATTCCATCGCGCGGGCCGGCGGCAATACCGTTCACCCGGACCCGGCCACTCGGCACCATATAAAGGTGGCGAGCAGGGTCAGGCGCAAACTCGATCGCGTCACCGGCAGCCAGTGATGCACCAAGCACCCTTGCGTCGGCATGAATGGTGAGCGCGCCGTCGTCCGGGTCGCCGCTGGCCAGCAGCTGGAACTGACCGTCGCGGTCTTCCCTGGGAAAGGGCATGGCACCCCAGCTCGGCTGCGCGCCGCGCTCGTCGGTCTCGATCCAGATCTGGAAGAGGGCCGTCTCCTCGTCCTCCAGGTTGAATTCCGAATGGACGACTCCGGTGCCGGCGCTCATCACCTGCACGTCGCCGGCCGCGGTGCGGCCCTTGTTGCTGAGGGAATCCTGGTGGCTGATGGCGCCGCTGCGGACATAGGTGACGATCTCCATGTCGCTGTGCGGGTGCGGCGGGAAGCCCGACCGCGCCGCGATCCGGTCATCGTTCCAGACGCGGATCCGGCCCCAGCCCATGCGCGCGGGGTCGTAATAGCTGGCGAAGCTGAAATGGTGGCGGGCGTCGAGCCAGCCGTGGTCGGCATGGCCCAGCGTAGCGAAGGGGCGAATATCAATCATGGCGTCGAATTGGGCCCCGGCGGCGGGCCCTTCAAGTGTCAGCCGTGTAACTTGAGCGCCGCGGCGTAATGCGCCGCTTTCTCCGCATAATGCGCCGCGGACAGTTCGAGCAGGGCTAGCTCTTGCTCGCTCAAGGGCCGCATGGCCCGGGCTGGAGAGCCGACGATCAGCATGCCGGGCTCGAAGCATTTGCCTTCCGTCACCAAGGCACCGGCGCCAACCAGGCAGCGCTCGCCGATCGCTGCGCCGTTCAGCACTCGCGCGCCCATGCCTATGAGTGCTCCGTCCCCGATCGTGCAGCCGTGGAGGATGGCCTGGTGGCCGACGGTGACCCTGGCGCCGATGGTCAGCGGCGCGCCGGGATCGCTGTGACCGATGGCGCCGTCCTGGATATTGCTTTCGTCGCCGACGATGATCGGCGTGTTGTCGGCGCGGATAACGGCGCCGAACCAGACACTGCAGCGGTTTCCAAGACGGACGTCGCCGATGAGGTCCGCGGAGGGGGCGGCCCAGGCTCCGGGCCCGAGCGTGGGTGCGAGATCGCCAAGGGCGTAAAGCGGCATCGCGGATCCCTAGGCGAGGTAAGGAGGGCGCGGCAACTGTCCCGATTGCGGACATCGCCGACTGGCGCGTCGACCACGGTGCAAGCGAAGCAATATGATCGCCGCTTCATTATGGAGGCGACTATGGCCGAGACTGTAGAAAGACGGCGCGGCGCGCGGGTACGGCTTGAAGCGGAGGTGGCGTTCCGCCGTCCGCGTGAAACGCATTACGCGATTTCCATGCACGACCTGTCGCAGCATGGCTGCTCCGTCGCCTGCCCCGAGCGGCTGGACGCCGGCGAGCTGGTCTGGGTGCAGTTGCCGAGCCTTGAATCCCTTCCAGCCTGGATCCGGTGGACGGAGAAAGCCTTTTCGGGGGTCGAGTTCGACCGGCCGATGCACCGCGCGGTGTACGAAATGATGGCGGAGAGGCTGGCGCGGGCAGCCGCCTGACCGCTAGGTCGGCCTCATGGCCGACTCGATTTCCGCTTTTGCCATTCGATTTCATGCCACCGGCGGGCCCGAGGTGCTCGCCGCCGAGACCGTTGACGTGGGTGAGCCGGGCCCTGGACAGGTGCGGGTTCGCCACGAGGCGGTCGGGCTCAACTTCATCGACACCTATTTTCGCACCGGCCTTTACCCGGCCGAGCTGCCCAGCGGCCTCGGCAATGAAGCCGCCGGCGTCATCGAGGCGGTCGGCGAAGGGGTAAGCGGGCTGCAGGCCGGCGACCGCATTGGCTATTTCACCGGCCCGCTCGGGGCCTATGCCAGCCACCGCCTGGTCGAAGCCGACCGGCTGGTGGCCCTGCCCGCGGGCATTGCCAGCGAACAGGCGGCCGCGGCGATGCTCAATGGCTGCACCGCCGAATATCTCATCGAGCGCTGCGCCCGCGTGCAGCCTGGCCAGGCCGTGCTGGTCCAGGCCGCCGCCGGCGGCGTCGGATCGATCGCCGTGCAATGGCTAAAAGCCATCGGCGCGACCGTCATCGCCCATAGCGGCAATGCCGCCAAGGCCGGCCTCGCCACCCAGCTCGGCGCCGATTTCTCCTTCGATTGCCCGATGGACCAGCTGGGCGCCAAGGTCCGCGAGGTGACCGGCGGCGAGGGCGTGCCGGTGGTTCTGGACGGGGTCGGCGCGGCAAGCTGGGAAGCCTCGCTCGCCTCGGTGGCCCGGCGCGGCTTGATCGCCAGCTACGGCAACGCCTCCGGGCCGGTGCCGCCGTTCTCGATGCTCGACATCATGCGCCGCGGCTCGATCTTCGTCACCCGGCCCACGCTGTTCGACTATTGCGCGCCGGTCGGGGAGATGCGCGCCTCGGCCGCGCGATTGTTCGACATGATGCTGTCGGGCAAGGTCGAGGTCCGGGTCGGCGCCCGCTACCCCTTGGCCGATGCGGCCGAGGCCCACCGCGCGCTCGAGGCGCGGGAGACGACCGGCTCGACGGTGCTGGTCCCGTAAGAGTGTCTAGATATTCGGCTTCGCCGACGCCTCGCATCGGCCGCAGGCAGATCGCTATGCTCGGCATTCCCCCGGATTGCCTGTGCGCGATTGCCGGCTTCGCCGATGCCCCGCATCGGCTGCAGGCGGCAATGGTGCCCAGGAGAGGACTCGAACCTCCACGCCCTTGCGAGCGCCAGCACCTGAAGCTGGTGCGTCTACCAATTCCGCCACCTGGGCACAGATCGAAGGAAATCAATTCGGTAGGGCGCGCGATTTGGCGGTGGCGGAGCCGCTTGTCAATGCGGTTCGCACGGCGCTAGGGCAGCGGCCATGTACGACAAGAAAAACGGGCTGGTGACGGTCTTCGGCGGCGGCGGGTTCATCGGCCGCTATGTCTGCGAGTGCCTGTTCAAGGCGGGCGTGCGCGTCCGCGTCGCCGAGCGCCATCCGCGCAAGGCCTACTTCCTGCAGCCGCTCGCCGCGGTCGGCCAGCTCGACCTGGTGGCGGCCGATATCAGCCGCCGCGAAACGGTCGCCGCGGCGGTCGCGGGCGCCAGCGCAGTCATCAACCTGGTCGGCATCCTCAGGGGCGACTTCGAAGCCTTGCAGGCCGACGGCGCCGGAATCGTCGCCGAGGAGGCCCGGCGGGCCGGCGCTTCGGCGCTGGTCCACGTCAGCGCCATCGGCGCCGACCCAGTCAGCCTGTCGCGCTACGGGGCAAGCAAGGGCGAAGGCGAAGCCAAAGTGAAGGCCGCCTTTCCCAAGGCCACCATCATCCGCCCGAGCCTGGTCTTCGGGCCCGAGGACCAGCTGACCAACCGTTTCGCCGCACTGATGAGCCTGCTGCCCGTCTATCCGGTGATCGCGCCCAAAACCCGCTTCCAGCCGGTCTATGTCCGCGACCTCGGCACAGCGATCGCCGCCGCGGCGCTCGACCCCAAGGCGCATGCCGGCAAGACCTACGAGGTCGCCGGGCCGGAGGTCATGACCATGCGCCAGCTGACCGAGCGCATCGCAGCGATGTCCGGCCAGTCCCCGAGCCTCGTCGACCTGCCCGACTTTGCGGCCGAGGCCCTGGCCTACCTCGGCTTCCTGCCCGGTGCGCCGCTGACCCGCGACCAATGGCTGATGCTGCAACAGGACAATGTCGCGTCGCCCAAGTCCAAGGGCCTCGAGGCCTTCGGCATCACGCCGACACCGATCGCCGCGGTGGCGCCAGAATGGCTCGGCCGCTTCCGCGAAGGCGGCCGCTTCGCCGCCCGGCGCGAGGCTGCGGCAAGCTAGGTGCCTGTCCTCCTGCTCGTCATCATCCTCGGCATCGTCGAGGGCGTCACCGAATATCTGCCGGTCTCCTCGACCGGGCACCTGATCCTGGCGACCGAGCTGATGGGCTTTGACGCCGACCGCTGGGCGCTGTTCAACATCGCCATCCAGCCCGGCGCCATCCTGGCCATCGTCATCCTCTATTGGCGGACCTTCTGGGACGTCTTCACCGGCCTGTTCCAGCGCAGCCCAAGCGCCTGGGCTTTCACCCGCAATCTGCTCGTCGCCTTTGTCCCGGCAGTGGTTCTCGGCCTGGCGCTGGGCGACCAGATCGAAACGATGCTCGGCAATGCGACGATCGTCGCCTGGGCGCTGATCGTCGGCGGCTTCGCCATCCTCGCCGTCGAGCGCTACGCCCGGCCGGAATATAGCGGCGGCGTCGCCGAGATGAGCCTGAAGCAGTCGGCGATGGTCGGCGTCGTCCAGTGCCTCGCCATGATCCCGGGCGTCAGCCGCTCGGGCGCGACCATCCTCGGGGCGATGGGCATGGGCATCGACCGTCGGACGGCGGCCGAATTCAGCTTCTTCCTCGCCGTGCCGACGCTGGCGGGCGCCACTGCGCTGCAACTCTACAAGCACGGCGCCGGCATCGGCGGCGACATGGTTGGCTACCTCCTGCTCGGCTCCTTCGTGTCGTTCGTGGTCGCAGTGGCGGTGGTCAAGGCTTTCCTGGCGGTCATCACCCGCTTCGGCTTCGGGCCGTTCGCCTGGTACCGGATCATCGCCGGCAGCGCCGCGCTCATCTGGCTTGCCGCCCGCTAAGGTTCGGCTAGGCTGCGAGCGGCGGCCGGCGAGGGAGGTATTATGAAGTTCCTATGTGAAGCGCTGGCGCTGCTCGCCCTCGCTCCTGGACCGGTGATCGAAACCGCGCCAGGAATTGAGGCCTCCGGCACCAATCAGGCGGCGTTCAACGAAGCGCTCAAGATGCTCGATGCTGATGATTTCGATACGCAGCTGATCGAGCAGACGGACGTGATCGTCGAAGGAATGTTGGCGCTCGAGATCGAACAGCTGCGCAAACAGTCGGACCAGCCGATCCCACAGAAATTGGTTGCGGTCCTGAGCCAGGCGCTGCGCGATCATGCCCGCGATACCTACAAGGCCAATTTGCCGACGATAAGACGGCAAGCAGCGGAGATCTATGCCCGCGAGTTCACGGTCGAGGAGCTGCAACGGCTACGTGAGATCGCTGGAGATCCGGCGATCGCGAAACAGCGGGCAAAGGGGCAGAAGCTCAATGCTCAACTGATGATGCTCGGCGTGAACGTCATGCGGGAATCCGAAGGTGAGCTCGAACGGAAGATCGAGCAGGTTGTCGTGGACTACCTCAAGGAGGAAGGCCTGAAGGCCAACGACAAGAGCTGAGGACCTCGCTAAGCCTTTCCAAGCCCGGCCTTTTTGCCGATACTGCCGGCCGCGATTCGAAAGGAACCGGTCATGCGTGCCCTTGCCGTCCTCCTGCCCCTGGCCCTCGCTTCGGCGCCGGCCGCGGCCGCCGAGCCGCCGCGCGACAGCGACTTCGCGATCCCCGCCGAGCTGACCGACCCGGCGATGGCCGAGACTCTGGGCAAGATGCTGGCCTCGCTGACCAGGGTGATGATGGACATGCCGGTCGGTGAGCTCCAGGCCGCGGTCCAGGGGCGCGAGCCGACCGCCGCCGACAAGGCGCGCACGGTCCGCGACATTGCCGGCAAGGACCCCGACTTCGAGCGCAAGGTCGAACGCCAGGTCGCGTCGACGATGCCGCGCATGCAGGCGAGCCTGAAGGCGATGTCCAAGTCGCTGCCGGCCATGGCCAAAGCGCTCGAGAAGGCGGCCGAAGACATGGAAGCCGGCATCGACCGCGCCACCGCCAACCTGCCGCAGCCCGGTTATCCGAAGCGGTAATTTTCGCGAGGGACCGGTGGACTGATGCCGCCGCGACGCTAATGCTGCCGCGGCATGTGGCAGCTCTATCAATTCTCGCTTTGCCCCTTTTCGCGAAAGGTCCGCCTGGTCCTGGGCGAGAAGGGCGTCGCCCATGAACTGGTGCGCGAATATCCCTGGGAGCGGCGCGACGAGTTCATCGACCTGAACCCTGCCGGCGAGACCCCGGTGCTGGTCGACCGCGACGCCGGCACCGTCCTGACCGGCAGCCAGCCGATCTGCGAATATTTCGACGAGACGGTCGACAAGATGCCGATGATCCACGGCAATGCCGTCGTCCGCGCCGAAATTCGCCGGCTGGTCGAATGGTTCGACGAGAAATTGTACCGCGAGGTGGTCGAGCCCTTGATGCACGAACGGATGCGCAAGCGGCTGGTCTCCAACGACTCGCCCGACACGCGGATCCTGCGCGAGGCGATGCGGATCGCCAACGGCCATCTCGACTACATGGATTATTTGCTCGACCATCGCCGCTGGCTGGCCGGCGCCGGCCTCAGCCTTGCCGATTTCACCGCCGCGGCGCACCTTAGCGTCATCGACTATCTCGGCGCCCTCGACTGGCGCGGGCACAAGCAGACCAAGGACTGGTACGCCGTCATGAAGTCGCGGCCCGCCTTCCGGCCGCTGCTCGGCGAACGGATGGAAGTCATCGTCCCGCCCTCGCACTACGACAAGGTGGATTTCTAGATCAGCGGCTCGCCTTCCGGGGCGCCGCGGCTGAGCTTGTCGGGCAGCACTTCCCCCGCCGGCGTGAAAGCGAGGCTGACCGAGTTGATGCAATAGCGCTCCCCGGTCGGCGGCGGGCCGTCGGGGAAGACATGGCCCTGGTGGGCGCCACAGCGGGCGCAGACGATCTCGGTGCGGACCATGCCGTAGCTGGTGTCGCGGACATAGCGCAGGTGCTCGGCGGCAAAGGGCGTGGTGAAGCTCGGCCAGCCGGTGCCGCTTTCGAACTTGGCACCGGCCTGAAACAGCGGCAGCCCGCACAGCCGGCAGGTATAGACCCCCGCCCTTTTCTCATCGAGGAAGACGCCGCAGAAGGGCGCCTCCGTGCCATGCTCGAGCAGGACCCGGCGCTCGTCGCCGGAAAGCTCCGCCTCGAGGCCGCGGCGCTGCTCGTCGGTCGGCGGGGCGAGGTCAAAGCCGCTCACGGCCGTGTCGCCGCGACGAGATAGTTGAGGCCCAAGTCCTCGCTCAGGTGCAACCCGCGCGTCGGCGAAAAGCTGATACCTTCGCAATCGATGACGGTTAGGCCCGCAACCGCCATCATCGCCTTCATCTCATCGGGCGTGATGAACTTGCCATGGTCGTGGGTGCCCCTGGGGATCTGGCCGAGGCCCTCGGCCAGGGTGATCATCAGCAGCCGTGACCGGGCAGTGCGGTTCGGGGTCGAGAGGATCAGCAGCCCGCCGGGCGCCAGCCGCGTCACCAGGGCATGGAGGAACGCCTGCGGGTCGGCGACATGCTCGATCACTTCCATGGAAGTGACGAGGTCAAAGCTGCCCGCCATGTCCTCGACCGCGGCATGGCGATAGTCGATGGCCAGGCCCTGGCCGGCAGCATGCGCTCGAGCGACGTCGACCAGTTCGGGCGCGGCGTCGATCGCCGTCACTTTTGCGCCGAGACGGACAAGCGGCTCGGCAAGCAGGCCGGCGCCGCAACCGACGTCGAGCGCGGCCTTCCCCTCGAGCGGGCGGAAATGATGCTCGTCGCACTGCCAATGCTGGTCGACCATGTCGCGGACATAGGCAAGGCGCACCGGGTTGAGCTTGTGGAGCATGGTCTCGGGCCCGTCGGGGTCCCACCAGCGGGCCGCCTGGCTGCCGAACTGCCGCACTTCCGCTTCGACCACGCTCGAAGGCGCTGGCGACACGCGCTCGCTCGTGCTGGAACTTGTATCGGCCATGCGCGCCCCCTAACAGGACGCGCCCGCAAACCCAAGGAACACGCTTAACCCAATGGCCCGTATCGTCATGAAATTCGGCGGCACGTCGATGGCGGGCATCGAGCGCATCCGCAACGTCGCCGGCCGGGTCAAGCGCGAGGTCGAGGCCGGCCATGAGGTGTTGGTGGTGGTTTCGGCAATGGCCGGGGAGACCGACCGGCTAGTGCAATTGTGCCGCGAGGCGGCGGCGCTGCACGACCCGCGGGAATATGACGTGGTGGTGGCCAGCGGCGAGCAGGTGACGGCCGGCCTGCTGGCCATGACGCTGCAGAACATGGGCGCCAACGCCCGCAGCTTCATGGGCTGGCAGCTGGTCAGGGCCAGCGGCGTCCACGGCAACGCCCGTGTCGAGGCGGTCGAAAGCGGGGCGCTGGACGAGGCGCTCAAGGCCGGCACCGTCGCCGTCATCCCCGGCTTCCAGGGCGTCAGCGAGGACGGAAGGGTGGCGACGCTGGGCCGCGGCGGATCGGACACCAGCGCCGTCGCCATCGCCGCGGGGCTGAAGGCCGACCGCTGCGACATCTATACCGACGTCGATGGCGTCTACACCACCGACCCGCGCATCGTGCCCAAGGCGCGCAAGCTCGACCGCATCACCTTCGAGGAAATGCTGGAGCTGGCCGGCGTCGGCTCGAAGGTCCTCCAGGTCAGGTCGGTCGGGCTTGCCATGCGCGAGAAATTGCCGTTGCGGGTCCTGTCGGCCTTCGAGGACGTGCCGGGCACCGAAATTGTCGCCGAACTGGGAGAGGACATGGAACGCAACGCCATCGCCGGCATCGCCGCCGACAGGAACGAGGCGCGGATCACCCTGACCGGCATCGCCGACCGGCCGGGCATGGTCGCCGCGGTGATGACACCGCTCGCCGAGGCCGGAATCTCGGTCGACATGATCGTCCACGCCGCCACCGCCGGCGAGGGCCGGAGCGACCTCAACTTCACCGTTCCGCGCGCCAGCCTGACCCAGGCGGTCGCGGTCCTGGAGAGGGGGAAAGAGGCCATGGGGTTCGACGGCCTGCTGACCGACGATGCGGTCGCCAAGGTGTCGATCGTCGGCGTCGGCATCCGCTCCAACCCGGCGCTGGCGGCGCGGATGTTCGAGACGCTGGCCGAGCGCAAGATCAACCTGCTCGCCGTCTCGGCAAGCGAGATCAAGGTCAGCGCCCTGGTCGCCGAAGAGCAGATGGAGCTGGCGGTCCGGCTGCTGCACAGCGCCTTCGGTCTCGATGCCGAGCCCGACCGGGCCGGAGCGGCGGCATGAGCGGCGAAGGGCTGATTGCCGAACCGCGCGCCGTCCACGGCAGCGAGGGCCACATCAAGCTCAAGCAGCTGATGCACCGCGGCACCGAATTCCTGGGCTGCGACATCGCCATCCTCGGCGGGGCGATGAGCTGGGTTTCCGAGCGCAACCTGGTCTCGGCCATCTCCAACGCCGGCGGCTTCGGGGTGATCGCCTGCGGGGCGATGACGCCCGACCTGCTCGACACCGAGATCGCCGAGACGAAGAAGCGGACCGACAAGCCGTTCGGCGTCAACTTGATCACCATGCATCCGATGCTGTCGGAACTGATCGACACCTGCGCCAGGCATCAGGTCGGGCATGTGGTGCTCGCCGGCGGCCTGCCGCCGGGCGGGGCGATCGAGCGCATCAAGTCGAGCGGCGCCAAGCTGATCTGCTTCGCGCCGGCGCTGAGCCTGGCCAAGAAACTGATGCGCTCGGGCGCCGACGCCCTGGTTATCGAGGGCATGGAGGCCGGCGGCCATATCGGGCCGGTGTCGACGTCCGTCCTGGCGCAGGAGATCCTGCCGCACGTCAGCCATGACATCCCGGTGTTCGTCGCCGGCGGCATCGGCCGCGGCGAGGCCATCGCCGCCTACCTGGAGATGGGCGCGGTCGGCGTGCAGCTCGGCACCCGCTTCGTTTGCGCCCACGAGAGCATCGCCCACCCCAATTTCAAGAAGGCCTTCATCCGTGCCTCGGCCCGCGACGCCATCCCCAGCGTCCAGATCGACCCGCGGCTGCCGGTCATCCCGGTCCGCGCGCTGAAGAACCGCGAGATGGAGAATTTCGCCGCCAAGCAGCGCGAGGTCGCCCAGAAGCTCGACGAAGGCGCCATCGAAATGGCCGAGGCGCAGTTGCAGATCGAGCATTATTGGGCCGGCGCCCTGCGCCGGGCGGTGATCGACGGCGACGTCGAGACCGGCAGCGTCATGGCCGGCCAGTCCGTGGGCATGGTCAAGCGCGAGGAGCCGGTCGCCGAGATCATCCAGGAGCTGGCCGACGAAGCCGCGGCGGCGCTGGAGAACCGCGGCTGAACCGTCGGTTCTTCCGCCAGCGAAACGCTTGCAACGGACTAGGGAAAGGTGCGTTTTCCGCCGCAAGTCCCGTTTCCTGCAACATATGTTTCCATCATGACCGCGCCGACCGACAGCCCCGATTTTCCCGATATCGACCGGGCCCGCCAAGAGCTTCGTGAAGGCATACGGTCCAGTCACGAGATCGTTCGCCAGACGCGGCTGCTGATCGAATTGTCCGAGGCCGACGGCCAGTACGCGACAAATGACGAGGACTGCGGGGTCGCCAACTGACAGCGGCGGCGTGACAGGGACGCGGCGCATCTGATAGCGCTGCGCTCATGCCGCTGACCGCTGCCACTTCTGCCCGGGAAATCCTCACCGGGCTCCATGATCTGATGGCGCGGCGCGGTTCGGCCCAGGCCAAGCTCGACCATGTCGTCGACCTGATCGCCGAGGCGATGCGCAGCGAGGTCTGCTCGATCTATTTGCTGCGCAACAACAAGCTCGAACTGTTCGCCACCCACGGCCTACGCAAGGAAGCGGTGCACGTGACTCGCCTGGCCATGGGCGAGGGCCTAGTCGGCACCATCGCCGCCGAAGGGCGCATCCTCAACCTGGCCGAGGCCGACAGCCATCCCGCTTTCGCCTATCGTCCCGAAACCGGCGAGGAGAGCTTCCACAGCTTTGCCGGCGTGCCGATCGTCCGCCGCGAAAGCGCGGTCGGCGTGCTTGCCGTCCAGCATGCCGAGCCGCGGCGCTACGAGGACGTCGAGATCGAGGCGCTGCAGACGGTCGCGATGGTTCTCTCCGAGCTCATCGCCCATTCCCGGTTGGTCGACGGCTCGCGCACGACCCGCACCGACAGCGGCCCGGTGCGCATGGCCGGCCTCAAGCTGGTCGCCGGCATGGCCAGGGGCGCGGCCGTATTCCACGAGCCGCGGGTCAACATCGAGCATACCGTCGCCGAGGATACGGAAGCCGAGCGCACCCGGGTCTATGCCGCCTTCCGCCGCATGCGCGAGCAGATCGAGGCGATGACCAAGGAGGCCGAGTTCGGCACCGCCGGCGAGCATCAGGAGATCCTCGAGACCTACAAGATGTTCGCCTATGATGAAGGCTGGTCGCGGCGGATCAATGAAGCGATCGACAGCGGCCTGACCGCCGAGGCGGCGATCGAACGGGTGCAGCAGCGCACCCGCGCCCGCATGCGCGAGATCGACGATCCCCTGCTCCAGGAGCGGATGCACGACCTTGAGGACCTGTCGAACCGCCTGCTGCGCATCGTTTCCGGGCGGATGGGAACGGCGGCGCAGACCGGCCTGACCCGCGACAGCGTGCTGATCGCCCGCAACCTCGGCCCGGCGGAACTGCTGGAGTATGACCGGCGGCGGCTGAAGGGCGTCGTTCTCGAAGAGGGCTCTCTGACCGCCCACATGACCATCGTCGCGCGGGCGATGGGCGTGCCGGTAGTCGGCCGCATCGCCGATATCCGCCACGTCGCGACCGAAGGCGATCCGATCCTGGTCGACGGCGACAACGGCACCGTCGTCGTCCGCCCCACCCGGCCGCTGACCAACGCCTTCGAGCAGCGCATGGCCCTGAGCCAGAAGCGCCGCGCCGAATATGCCTCGATCAAGTCCCTGCCGGCGGTTACCACCGACGGCGAGACGGTGACGCTGATGGTCAATGCCGGCCTCGCCGAAGACGCGGCGGCGCTCGACCTTGCCGGGGCCGACGGCATCGGCCTGTTCCGCACCGAGTTCCAGTTCCTGGTCGCCGCCCAGCTGCCGGGCCGCGAAAGCCAGCTCAGGCTCTACAAGCAGGTGCTGGAGTCCGCCGGCGACAAGCCGGTCATTTTCCGCACGGTCGACATCGGCGGCGACAAGGCGCTGCCCTATCTGACCGACGAGCGGGACGAGGCCGAGAACCCGGCGATGGGCTGGCGGGCGCTGCGCCTCAGCCTTGAGCGCACGACCTTGATGAAGGCGCAGGCCAGGGCGCTGATCGAGGCGGCAAGCGGGCGCGTGCTGCGCGTCATGTTCCCGATGGTCTCCGAGCCGTGGGAATATGAGCAGGCCCGCGCTTTGTTCGAGGAGCAGCTGGCCTGGGCCAAGCGCGCCCGCCGGCCGGTGCCGCAGAAGATCGAGTTCGGGGCCATGCTGGAAGTCCCCAGCCTGGCGGAAATGCTCGACCAGCTGCTGCCGCGTGTCGACTTCCTGTCGATCGGGACCAACGATCTGACCCAGTTCCTGTTCGCCGCCGACCGCGCCGACCCGCGGCTGGCGGAGCGCTATGACTGGCTGAGTCCGGCGATCCTGCGATTCCTGCGGCGCGTCGTGCGCGAGGCGGACGCGGCGGGCGTGCCGGTCCGGGTGTGCGGCGAAATGGGCGGACGGCCGCTGGAGGCGATGGCGCTGATCGGCATCGGCATCAACAATTTCTCGATCACCCCGGCCGCCGTCGGCCCGGTCAAGGCCATGGTTCGGTCGCTCGAGGCAGGCGCCGCCAGGACGCGGCTGGAAAAGCTGCTCGCCAAGCCGCCGCGCGACATGCGCAAGACCCTCCACGATTGGGCGAAACGGCACGGGGTCGCGCTCGGGTAACGGTTGACAGGACGTCCGACGGCCCCGACAACGACGTTGGATTTCCAAGTCTTTTGGCCACCGGGGGATGCGATGGGCGATGCTGAGTTGGTGGATGAAGGCGGCACGTCGATGACGGTTGGCCAGCGCCTGCGCGAGGCGCGCGAGGCCGCCGGCCTGACACTGGAAGACATTGCCACTTCGACGCGCATCCCGACACGCCATCTCGAAAGCCTGGAAGCCAGCGACTTCGCCCGCCTTCCCGCACCCACCTACACCATCGGATTCGCCAAGAATTATGCCGGCGCCGTTGGCCTCGACCGCGCCGAGATCGGCGACCAGCTGCGCACGGAGATGGGCGGCTCGCGCCCGCCGATGGCGACCCCTGACCTTTTCGAGCCGGCCGACCCCGCGCGCGCCATGCCCAAATGGCTGATCATCGCCGCCATCGCCGCACTGGTGCTGGCGGCGCTGCTGTTCAACTGGCTCAGCAACCGCTCGCTCGAAGGGCCCGACGAGGTGGCCGCGACCAACGCCGACGCGCCGGCCCCGCCGCCCGGCCCGGCAGCGGCGCAGGGCCAGGGCCCGGTCGTCATCACCGCCAGCGACGCCGCCTGGATCGAAGTCAAGGACGGCGCCGTCATCCTCAAGCAGGGCGAGCTTGCCGCCGGCCAGAGCTTCGAGGTCCCGGTGAATGCCGCCGCCCCGACGTTGACCACCGCCAAGCCGGAGGCGCTGCGGATCTCCGTCGGCACCGCCGACGCCCCGGCGTTCGGCGAGGCCGGCCGGCGCGTCACCATCAGCCTCAAGCCCGACGAATTACTGCGGCCGCGGCCGGCCGCCGTGACGGCCGAGCCGGAGCCCGCGCCGGCGCAATCGGCCCCGAGCCGGCCTGCGCCGGCTCGCCGGGCGTCGACGCCGCCGGCACCGCCTGCCGCCTCGCCTCCGGCCGACGCCCAGGCCAATGCCAACCAGCCGGCGACCGCCCCGCAGCAATGACGTTCAGCCTGCCGAAAGCCCGCCGGGCCGAACCTGCCATCTCCCTCTTGCTTGCTACCAGGATCTGAAATGCGACCGTCTCTGTTCGCTTGCCTCGCCGCACTCGCCGCCATCGGGCTTGCGCCCGCCGATGCCCAGCGGCGCCAGCCAACCCCCGAAGAACGGCTTGAGCGGCTCGAGAAACAGGTCCGCCAGGTGCAAAAGCAGGTCTTCCCCAAGGGCCAGCCGGCCGACACCGCCGGCTTCACCGACGAACCGGCGGCGACCCTTCTCCAGGCCAACCAGCTGTCGGGCCGCCTCGACGCGATCGAGCAGCAGATGGCCGAGCTGATCCGCTCGTCGGAAGAGAATGGCAACCGCCTGTCGACCATCGAGGCCGAGCTGGCCCGGCTGCGCGCCGACCAGGACCGCCGCCTGCGGGCGTTGGAGAGCGGCGGTGCCGGCTCGGTCGGCGACACAGTGGCGGCCAGTGAGGAACCTACTGCGGACGCGGCCGCGAGCGAGCCCGCCGACCTGCCGCCGCCAGCGCCCCGGCCCAAGGTCGAGTCCAACCGCAGCAAGCCGGCGCCCGCAACCGCCGCCGCCAAGCCGGGCGACCCCAGTTTCGAAGCCGCCGGCGAAGAAGCCTATGACCGCGGCTTCCAGTTGTGGAACAGCGGCCGTTACGACGAGGCGATTACCGCCTTGCGCGCCATGGCCTCGTCATTCCCGGGCCATCGCCGGGTGAGCTGGGCCAACAACCTCGTCGGCCGGTCGCTGCTCGACAAGGGCCAGCCGCGCGCCGCCGCCGAGGCGCTGCTCGCCAATTACCGGTCCAACCCCAAGGGCGAGCGGGCCGCGGACAGCCTGTTCTACCTCGGCCAGGCGCTGGTGAAGCTCGGCCAGCCAAGCCAGGCCTGCAAGGCCTATGGCGAACTTGAGGATGTCTATGGCGCGACGATGCGCGCGCAGCTCAAGCAATTGCTGCCGAGCGCCCGCATCGAGGCGAAATGCCGCTGACGTGCTAAGCTCGGGCGCGTGACCGACGCGCTCGTCCCCGCCCCCGGCCTCCTCGCCAGGTTCGAAACCGACCTGGCTCCGCTGGTCGAGCCCGCGGCAAGGCTGGGCATCGCCGTCTCCGGCGGTCCCGACAGCCTTGCCCTCTTGCTGCTGGCCGCCGCCGCCCGCCCGGGGCGCGTCGAAGCAGCGACGGTCGACCACCGTCTGCGCCGCGACAGCCGGCAGGAAGCCGAGTTCGTGCGCGGCATCTGCCAGCGCCTGGGCGTCGAGCATGCGATCCTGGCGGTCAGCGTCCGGCCGGGCGCCAGCCTGCAGGCGCAGGCGCGGTCGGCGCGGTACGAGGCGCTTGGTGAATGGGCGATCGGCCGCGGCCTGGACGCGGTCGCCACCGCCCACCATGCCGACGACCAGGCCGAGACTTTGTTGATGCGCCTGGCGCGCGGCGCCGGCCTGGGCGGGCTGGTCGGCGTCCGCCAGGCGCGGCCGCTGGAAGCCGGTATCCGGCTGGTCCGGCCGCTGCTTGAATGGCGCCGGGCGGACCTCGCCGCCATCGTCGCGGCGGCCGGGATCGAGGCGATCGACGACCCCGCCAACCGCGACCCGCGCCACGACCGCAGCCGGTTCCGCGGCATGCTGGCCGAGGCCGACTGGGCCGATGCCGAGCGGCTGGCAAGCTCGGCGCGCTGGCTGGCCGACGCCGACGAGGCGCTGGACTGGGCCGTCCAGTCGCTGGTCGCAACGCGGCTCAGCCAGTCCGGGTCGGCGCTGGCCATCGACGCCGAGGGACTGCCCCGGGAAATGCAGCGCCGGCTGCTGCTCGCCGGCTTCGACCGCATGGGCGCCCACCGCCCGCGCGGCCCCGACCTCGACCGCGCCCGCAAGGCGCTCAGGGCCGGCAAGATGGCGACCCTGGCCGGGCTGAAGCTGGAGCCGGGGCCGCCGTGGAGGATTTCGCCCGCCCCGCCGCGGCGGCGAAAATAAGCCCGTTCCATTGTTATTAAGGCCAGAAAGCCTATTTTATGGGCCGACTTTAGAAGGCGAGACAAGCGGACATGGACGAGAAAAAGCCGACGAACCCCTGGACCAAGTCCCTGCTCATCTGGATGGCGGTGCTGCTTGGCCTCGTGCTGTTCGTCCAGTCGATCGGCGGCGATCGCGCCACGACCGGCGAAGCGATTGCCTATTCCGACTTCGTCAACCAGGTCAGCGAAGGCAATGTGCAGTCGGCGACCATCGCCGCCTCGCCGTCCGGCAATTCGTCCATCACCGGCAAGCTGGCCAATGGCCAGGCGTTCCGCACCACCGCGCCCAACGACGCCAACGTGTCCGACCGGCTGATCGCCAAGGGCGTCGCCGTCCAGGTCAAGGCCGAGGAGCAGTCGAGCTTCTGGCTGATCCTGCTCTACCAGTCGCTGCCGTTCCTGCTTATCCTCGGCATCAGCTTCTTCGTCATGCGCCAGATGCAGAAGAACGCCGGGTCCGGCGCCATGGGCTTTGGCAAGAGCCGGGCGCGCATGCTGACCGAGAAGCAGGGCAAGGTGACCTTCGCCGACGTCGCCGGCATCGACGAGGCACGCGAGGAGCTGGAGGAGATCGTCGAGTACCTCAAGGACCCGGGCAAGTTCGCCCGGCTCGGCGGCAAGATCCCCAAGGGAGCGTTGCTGGTCGGCAGCCCCGGCACCGGCAAGACCCTGCTCGCCCGCGCCATCGCCGGCGAGGCGGGCGTGCCCTTCTTCACCATTTCCGGCTCCGACTTCGTCGAGATGTTCGTCGGCGTCGGCGCTAGCCGCGTCCGCGACATGTTCGACCAGGCCAAGAAGAGCGCGCCCTGCATCGTCTTCATCGACGAGATCGACGCCGTCGGCCGCTATCGCGGCGCCGGCCTCGGCAATGGCAATGACGAGCGCGAGCAGACGCTCAACCAGCTGCTGGTCGAGATGGACGGCTTCGAGGCCAATGAGGGCATCATCATCATCGCCGCTACCAACCGGCCCGACGTGCTCGACCCGGCGCTGCTCCGGCCCGGCCGCTTTGATCGCCAGGTGGTGGTGCCGCGTCCCGACATCGACGGCCGCGAGCAGATCCTGCACGTCCACATGAAGAAGGTGCCGCTGGCGCCCGACGTCGACCCCAGGGTCATCGCCCGGGGCACGCCCGGCTTCTCCGGCGCCGACCTTGCCAACCTCGTCAACGAGGCCGCCTTGCTGGCCGCCCGCAAGGGCAAGAGGCTGGTGGCGATGAGCGAGTTCGAGGAGGCCAAGGACAAGGTCATGATGGGCACCGAGCGGCGCTCGATGGTCATGACCGAGGACGAGAAGAAGATGACCGCTTATCACGAGGCCGGCCACGCCATCGTCGCGCTGCACGAGCCGGCGTCGGACCCGATCCACAAGGCGACCATCATTCCGCGCGGCCGCGCCTTGGGCATGGTCATGCGCCTGCCCGAGCGGGACAATTATTCCTATCACCGCGACAAGATGTACGCGAACCTCGCCGTCTCCATGGGCGGCCGCGTCGCCGAGGAGATCGTCTTCGGCTACGACAAGGTCAGCTCGGGCGCGTCGAGCGACATCAGCTACGCCACCGGGCTCGCCCGCGACATGGTCACGCGTTGGGGCATGTCGGACGCGCTTGGCCCGCTGCAATATGCCGAGGCCGACGAGGAAGTGTTCCTCGGCTATTCGGTCAACCGCCAGAAGAACATGTCGAACGAGACGGCGCAGGCGATCGACAAGGAAATCCGCCGCATCGTCGAGCAGGGTTACGAGCGGGCCAAGACGGTGCTGGTCGAGAACCGCGAGGAGCTCGAGACGCTGGCCAAGGCTCTGCTCGAATATGAGACCCTGTCGGGCGACGAGATCAAGACCGTGCTCGAAGGCGGCAGCATCGACCGCGGCAGCACGTCGAAGCCGTCGATTCCGACGGCGGGCTCATCGATTCCGAAGGCGAAGCGGCCCAAGGCGGGTCTTGGCGGTCCGGCGCCGGCCGCCGGCTGATCCGTTCAATCGCCGTTCATTGGCTCCCCGCTCATTTCCGAGTGAAGTCGAACAGGGGATTCTCATGATGCGAGTGCTGGTTGCATTGGCGCTGGCTGCCGCGCCGATGGGCGCTGCCGTCGCGCAGGCGATGAACGCCGAGACGTTCCACAAGCGAGCCACCAAGCTGCAGAAAAAGGGCGCCCTGGCGCTTTTCTCGCGGGGCGAGATCAAGGCGCTGATGACCGAGGGGCAGGCGGCCGGCAAGAGGGCGCGGGAGCAGCGGCTGGCGGCGCTGAAGGTAGGCAGCAAGCCGCGCTATTGCCCGCCCGAAGGTCCCGCCCGAATGAACAGCGACGAATTCATGCAGCGCCTGGCCGCGATCCCGGCCGCCGAGCGGGCACGGATCGACATGACCGAAGCGACCGTCCGCATTCTCGCCGTCAAATTCCCCTGCTAGCCGAAGGTGCCGAGCGCGACCGCGGCGGCCATGAACAGGCCAGCGGCCACGAAGGCGAAGGTGACCAGCGCGACGGTTCGGATCAGCGCGCTGAAACGGCCAAGCTGGTAGGCGCCCTTGAGGTGCCGGTACATGTGGAACGGCGGCACGAAGAACAGGAAGCCGGCGACGGCCGACATTCCGGCCGCCACCAGCAAGCCGCCGGCTATGACCAGCATCATCATGAACGCCAGCGAGTAAGTGACAAACACCGTGTGGTCGTAGAGTTGGCGCCGCCGCAGCGGGAACAGCAGCCACAGGAACGGCACCGATAGCGGGATCAGCAGCCAGCTGTATTTCGATGCCGCGTCCTGGATCTTGGCCGTCAGCAACTCGGGATTCTCCGACGCCTGCTGGACGAGCGGACGGACCCAGGCCGGCGTATCCTCGTCAATCTCGGACGCCGCGAAGGCCTCGCCGGTCAGCACCTTACGGCTGTCGGCAATATCCTTGCGGCTGGACGCGATGCGGCGGTCGATGTCGGCGATGTCCTCCCCGGCGGCGACCGCGGCCTTGCGCTTGGCTTCCAGCCGAGCAATCGACGCTTCCTCGCGAGCAATTTCCGCTCGGAGTTCGCCGCGAATATCGTCCCCTGTGACAAGCGCGCCGGTAAAATTGAGGACCGCGAACATGGCGAACACCGTGAACAAGTAGAGCGCCACCGGCGAGATGAAGCGGGCGCGCTCCCCGGCGATATAGCGGCGGGTCATCTCGCCCGGGCGCCAGGCGAGCATCGGCAGCGTCCGCCAGAACTTGCCTTCGAAATTCACCAGGCCGGCGATGAAATCCTGCATGAAGCCGCGCAGCGAGCGATGGACATGCGCCTTCTGCCCGCAGCAATGGCAGAAGTCCCCGACCAGCTTGCAGCCGCAATTCAGGCAGTTCTTCTCGTGCGTATGGCCGTCCGGGCCGATTTCGCCGGCATTGGGCTCGACGGCGCGCGCGAGGAGGCCCCCAGTCACCGCTTCGCCGATCCCCTCCAATTCGCCCATGGCCTTTCCCCCGCCCATTTGTGGCGCAGGCGCGGCGCGGATGCTAGCCACTTGCGCGCATGAAACGGATTGGCCTTCTCGGCGGCTCCTTCAACCCTGCCCACCGCGGGCACCGGCGGATCAGCCTGGCGGCAATCGAGGCGCTCGGCCTCGACGAAGTCTGGTGGCTGGTCTCGCCCGGCAACCCGCTCAAGAACGCCAGGGACATGGCGCCCTATGCGGCGCGGCTGGCGTCGGCGCGCGAACTGGCCAAGGGCACGCGGATCAAGGTCAGCGATTTCGAGCGGCGGGCGGGCACGCGCTATACCGTCGACACCCTTGCGGCGCTGACCCGCCGCCACCCCGGCGAGCGGTTCATCTGGCTGATGGGCGCCGACACTGTGGCCCAATTCCATCACTGGCGGCGCTGGCGGCACCTGGCATCGATGGTGCCGATTGCGGTGATTCACCGCCCCGGCTATGATGGCATTGCCCGCGCGGCGCCCGCGATGGGCTGGCTCAGGTGGTTTGTCCGCCCCTTAAGCCAGGCAAAAAGATGGACGGACTGGAGTGCACCGGCGATTTTCTTTCTTCGCCTGCCGCCCGACCCGACCTCCGCAACACGCCTGCGCGCGCTGGACCCCAATTGGCATCGTCGCTTCGCACCCGCGAACCGGCGGGCCCTGTCGTCATAGGAGCAATCTTGGCAGACCCACGCACCGCCACCGACCCCCCCAAGCAACCGATCGACGTAGAGGCGCTACATGCGCTGGTGATGCAATCCCTCGATGACGACCAGGCCGTGGAGGTCGTGTCGATCCCGCTCAGCGGCAAGTCGAGCATCGCCGACCATATGGTCATCGCCAGCGGCAAGTCTTCGCGCCAGGTGGCGTCGATGGCGACCAAGCTGGCCGAGCGCATCAAGCAGCAGTTCGGCAAGCCGGTCCGGATCGAAGGGCTACCGGTCGCGGACTGGGTGTTGATCGATGCCGACGACGTCATCGTCCATCTGTTCCGGCCGGAAGTGCGGACTTTCTACAATCTCGAGCGGATGTGGGCCTTCGGCGACGAGCCGGCCAAGAGCGGCACCGCGTAAAAGCGGTGCTCCTCCACATCCTTGCCCGCGGCAAGATCGGCCGCTCGCCCGAAGCCGAGCTGACAGACCGATACCTGAAGCGCATCGCCTGGCCGGTGAAGCTGACCGAGCTGCCCGACCGCGGCGGCCCGGTACCGGCTGCGCCGCCCAACAGCGTCACCGTCCTGCTCGACGAACGCGGCGAGACGATGGCGTCGACAGCCCTCGCCAAATTGCTGGAAAAATGGCGCGACGGCGGCAAGCGCGAGGCCCGCTTCCTGATCGGCGCCGCCGACGGCCATGGTCCAGCGGAGCGCGAACAGGCCGACCTTTTGCTGTCCTTCGGACCGGCAACCTGGCCGCATTTGCTGGCGAGGGCGATGCTTGCAGAGCAGCTGTTCCGCGCCACTTCGATCCTTGCGAACCACCCCTATCATCGCGAAGGTTAGGCGATGGTCCGCCGCCTTCCCTCACTAATCGCCGCCAGCTTCCTGCTGCTGGCCGCGGCCAGCGCGCCAGTGAGTGGCCAAGGCAAGCCGGTCGACAGCGAAATCGATCGTGCGCGGGCCGAGGCCGCGGAAGCGCAGGCCAACCTCGACCGCCTGGAGCAGGCTGCCGGCAGGGCCCGAGACGAGGCCGCCAGGCTTGCCGCCGAGCGCCGGGCCGCCGCCGCCGCCATCACCGCATCGGAGGCGCGAATCACCGCCGTCGAGGCGCAGGCGCGGCTGGCGCAGGCGCTGGTCGTCGAACGCGCCGAACGGCTGGCGCGGCAACAGGCGCCGTTGGCTGCCTTGCTGGCAGGGATCGTGACCATGGGGCGCCGGCCGCCACTGGTCGGGAGCGTCGATTCCGGCTCGCTTGACGAGTTCATCCGGGTGCGCGCCCTGCTCGACACCACCTTGCCGGTGATCCGCAAGCGCAGCGCCGCTTTGTCCGCCGAGCTTGAAGAAAGCCGGCGGCTGCAAGCCTCCGCCAACCGCACTCGCGCGGACCTGGCGGCGGCGCGCAAGGAGTTGCAGGGCCGCCAGCAACGCTTTGCCCAACTTGAAGCAAGGGCCACGGAGCGCGCGGCGAGCTTCGGCGCCGGCGCCGTCGGCGCCAGCGACGTGCTGGTCGCCAGCACCGAGGGCGAGGCCCGCCTCCGGTCGCAGGCCGAAAGGCGGCGAGCCGAGCTGAGACTGGCGGCGGACCTTGGCGGCCTGGCGCCGGCGCCGGCCCGTCCGGGGTCGTCGCGGCCGGCGGCGCTGCCCCTGACCTACCAGTTGCCGGTAACGGGCGTGGTTCAGGAAGGCGTCGGGGCGGTTGGCGAGACGGGCATCCGCGCCCGCGGGCTGACGCTGGCGGCCTATGCCGGCCAAGAGGTGCGCGTCCCCGCCGGCGGGACGATTGCCTTCGCCGGGCCGTTCCGCCGGCACGACGGGGTGGTGATCATCGACCATGGCCGCGGCTGGATGACCTTGATGACCGGGGTGCGGACGCCGCGGCGCAAGGGCGAGCGGGTGAGAACCGGCGATCCGCTCGGCCGCGCGCTTGGGACGATCACGGTCGAATTGTCGACGAACGGCAGGCCGGTATCGGCGGCAATCATGGCCGGTTCATCTCCACTGCTGTCCAATAAGCGCCAGAGTGGCTAAATAGGCCTCGCATATGCAGGGAATCGTTCGATGAAAGCCTTCGCCAGGTTGCTTCCGCCTCTCGCCGTGGTTGGCGCGCTGACCCTTATCCCAGTGACGACCAGCTCGCTGGCGGCCGCCGATGCCGACACGATGAAGGAACTGGACACCTTCATGGACGTGTTCAACCAGGTGCGCGCGACCTATGTCGACCCGGTCGATGATCACACGCTGATCAAGGGCGCGATCGACGGCATGCTGGCGGCGCTCGACCCCCATTCGTCCTACATGGAGGGGACCGACTACAGCCAGCTGAGGACGACGACCGAAGGCAATTACGGCGGCCTTGGCCTGTCGGTGACGATGGAGGACGGCGCGGTCAAGGTAATCACGCCGACCGAGGACACGCCCGCCGACCGCGCCGGAATGAAGGCCGGCGACTATATCACCCATATCGACGGCCAGCTGCTGTACGGCCTCGACCTCGACGAAGCGGTCGAGAAGATGCGCGGCAACCCGGGCACTTCGATCACCCTGACCGTTGTCCGGCCGGGCCGCGACAAGCCGTTCGACCTGAAGATCACCCGCGCCCGGATCGAGCTGCGGCCGGTCAAGTGGGAGGTCAAGGACGGCATTGGCATCGTCAACATCAATACCTTCGCCGGCAATACCGGCGCCGCCACCGAAGCGGCGCTGACGGCCATCGACAAGGCGACCGGCGGCAAGCCGATGGGCTATGTCATCGACCTGCGCTCGAACCCCGGCGGGCTACTCAACGAGGCGGTCCGGGTCAGCGACGCTTTCCTTGAGCGCGGCGAAATCGTGTCCGAGCGCGGGCGCGACAAGCGGGACATCGAGAGCTGGTACGCCAAGCCGGGCGACATGGCGCACGGCCTGCCGGTGATTGTCCTCGTCGACGTCGGCAGCGCCTCGGCCGCCGAGATCGTCGCCGGCGCCCTGCAGGACCATCGCCGGGCCATCGTCATGGGCGAGCGGAGCTTCGGCAAGGGCTCCGTCCAGGGCGTGTCCGAACTGAGCCCGACGACCGCGCTGCGGCTGACCATCGCCCGTTATTACACGCCTTCGGGCCGCTCGGTTCAGGCCGGCGGGATCGAGCCGGACATCGTCGTGCCGCAGCTGTCGGACCCCGACTACAAGAGCCGGCCGCGCGTCCGCGAGGCCGACCTTCGCCGCCACCTGATCAGCCAGGCGACGGTCAAGGACGAGATCCTGGAGAACGACACGACGCCTGACCCGCGCTTCGCCGCCACCCCCGCCGAGCTCGAGAAGAAGGGCGTCAAGGACTTCCAGCTCGATTATGCGATCCGGACGCTGAAGCGGCTTGCGCCGGCGACCGCGGCGCCGTCGAAGATCGCCAAGTCGCGCTAGGTTAGGGGCCTTCGCCATGGCCTCCGCCGCCCGGCCCTCCGCCGCGCCTCTTGGCAGCGCCGCCCTGGCGCGGCTGCTCGCCTTGCTGGTGCCCGTGGGCCTGCTCGGCGGCGCACTCGGCTCGCAATATCTCGGCGGCCTTCACCCGTGCGAGATGTGCTATTGGCAGCGCTGGCCGCATGGCGCCGCGATTATCCTCGCCGGCGCCGCCTTCCTCCTTCCCGCCCGCGCCCGCTTGCTGACGGCGCTCGCGGCGCTGGCCATCGCCGTCTCCGGCGCCATCGGCGTCTTCCATGCCGGGGTCGAGCTCGGCTGGTGGGAGGGCTTGACCCGCTGCACGGCGGGCGGGGCGATCAGCCTTGAGGATTTGATGAACGTGCCCCTGGTCCGCTGCGACCAGGTGCAATGGTCGCTGCTCGGCATATCCATGGCCGGCTGGAACGCGATCATTTCGCTCGGCTCGGCGGCGGTCATCGCCTTCCTGCTTGCCCGGGGCCGGCGATGAGCGGCTGGAAGCCCGGCGACCGCCGCCCCGACCCGGCCAGCATGCTGAGAGTCAACCAGGCCGGCGAATATGGCGCGACCCGCATCTATGCAGGCCAGCTTGCCGTGCTCGGCCAGAACCGGCCCGCCGGCCGGGTCATCGCCCGCATGGCCCGGCAGGAACAGCGCCACCTCGAGCGCTTCGACGCATTGATGGCGGCACGCGGCGTCCGGCCGACGGCGCTGCAGCCGGTGTGGAAGGTCGCCGGCTTCGCGCTCGGAGCGGCAACCGCCCTGATGTCGGAAAAGGCCGCCATGGCCTGCACCGACGCGGTGGAGACCGAGATCGACCGCCATTACGGCCGCCAACTGGCCGAGCTCGGCGACAGCGACCCCGAGCTGGCTGCGGACATCGCCGATTTCCGCGCCGAGGAGCTTGAGCACCGCGACACGGCCCGGGAACATGGCGCTACCGAAACAATCGGCTATCCACTGCTGTCGGCGGCGATTCGCGCCGGATGCAGGCTGGCGATCGGCCTGTCGAAGCGCGTTTGAGGAACTTGAGGGCCGGTTCGGCCGCTTGAACGATGTTGAAAGGACGAATGTCATGTCGAAACTGTCCCTGACCCTTGGCGCCGCGGCGCTCGGCCTTGCCGGATTGCTGGCCCCGGCCGCGCCGGCGCTGGCGCAGAACACCAAGGTCAGCGAAATCATCGTCTATGGCACCGACCCCTGCCCGCGCTCGACCGACGACGAGATCGTGGTTTGCGCCCGCAAGCCGGAAACCGAGCGCTACCGCATCCCGGAAAGGCTTCGCCAGGGCGGCTCGTTGCAGTCCAGGCAGTCCTGGGCGGCGCGCGCCAAGCAGTTCGAAGTCGTCGGCCGCACCGGCATCAACAGCTGTTCGCCCGTCGGCCCCGGCGGCTGGACCGGCTGCACCGAGCAGCTGATCAAGCAGTCCTTCACCGACCGCGAGGAGCAGGTGCAGTCCGAAAGCGCCCCGCGCCCGTAAGCGTCAAGCCCTGGTCTTCTCCGCCACGATCCAGGCATTGATCTGCGCCTCGAGCGCGTCGAGCGGCACCGCGCCCTGGCCGAGCACGGCGTCGTGGAAGCGGCGCAAGTCGAACTTGTCGCCCAATTCCTTCTCGGCCCGGCCGCGCAGCTCGCGGATCTTGAGCTCGCCGATCTTGTAGGCAAGCGCCTGGCCCGGCCAGCTGATGTAGCGATTGACCTCGGCATCGATATTGGCCGCCGACAGCGCCGTGTTGTCGGTCATGAAGGCGACCGCCTGCTCCTTGCTCCAGCCCTTGGAGTGAATGCCGGTGTCGACCACCAGCCGGGTCGCCCGCCACATCTCGTAGCTCAGCCGGCCCATGTCCTTGGCCGGGGTGTCGTAGAGCCCCATCTCGATGCCGAGCCGCTCGGAATAAAGGCCCCAACCCTCGACGAAGGCGGTAAAGAAGGTGCCGTGCTTGCGCCAGTCGGGCATCGGCAGCTCCTGCTGCAGCGCGATCTGGTGATGGTGGCCAGGGACCGCCTCGTGGACCGTGAGCGCCGGCACTTCCCACAGCGGCCGCTGGTCCAGCTTCGAGGTGTTGACATAATAGGTGCCGGCGATGCCGTTTTCGGGCGAGCCTGAATTGTAATAGGCCGTGGTCGTCCCAGGCGCGATCTCGGCCGGGATTTCCTTGATCCCGTAGGGCAGGCGCGGAAGCAAGGTGAACAGGGTCGGCATTTTGCCGTCGATGCGCTTGGTCTCGCGCGCCACCGCCTGCATCAGCTCTTCCGGCGTCTTGGCGTAATATTTGGGATTGGTGCGCAAGTCCTTGATGAAGGCTTCGCGCGACGGGAAGCCGGCCTTCTTCGCGACTTCCTCCATCTCGGCGCGGATGCGCTTGACCTCGCTGAGGCCAAGCTGGTGGATCTGGTCCGCCGTCATCCGCGTCGTCGTCATCGTCCGGATGCGATAGTCGTAATAGGCCTTGCCATTGGGCTGGGCCGCGACGCTCGGCGACTTGTTGCACTTGGGCGCGTACTGGCCGGTGTACCAGGCGAGGTGGCGGCCATAGGCGGCCTTGAGCGGCCCGCCGATCAGTGCCCTGGCGCGCGACTGCAGCGATGACCAGGTGGCGGCGTCGATGTTCGCCGGCCGGTCCTTGGCGAAAGGCGCGTAATAGCGCGACTTGGTCGGATCGTTGCCGATTACCCCCGAAATGGTGTCGGCGAACCCGGTCATGGCGACGCAGGGCAAGGTGTAGCCCTCGTTCATCGCCCGGGTGCTGATCTTCAGCGCTTCCTCGTTATAGGCCGGATACTCGCCCAAGCGCCTGAGGTAATTCTCGTAATCGGTGGCGTTGCGGAAGACGAGGTTCTCCGACAGATCCGCGAGATACTGGTGCCAGCCGCCGCGGTTGGTGAACAGCATCATCCGCTGGCCGAAGCGATTGCCTTCGATGGATTCCTCCAGGCTCCGCTTGAGGATCGCCTTGTTGACCCGGTCGGCCGGCGACAGGCCGGCATCGGGAATGGCATTCAGGCGATCGAGGTACCGCTGCGCGTCCGCTGCCCGCCGGTCTTCGGCGGCGAGGCTGATGTCGCCGAGCTTGTCGTCCTGGTCATGGACTCCGAGCGTCGAGGCGAAAGTCGGGTATTCGCGCAAGGTCGCGGCCCAGATTTCGTCGGTCAGGGCCTTGAAGTCCTCCGTCGGGCCGGCCAGCGCGGGCGTGGCGATCGACAGGCAGGTGGCGGCAAGCGCAAGAGTCAGGCGACGCATGGAAAATCCCCCTTCATTTCGGACAGACCCTAAGGCGCGCAGTGCTGCGCGCAAGGCGGCTTTCGACCAGCGGCGGTGAGCTTCGTGCTCGCCTGTCCCCCGGATAGGCTGCGCGCGAGGCTTCCTTTCGCGCCATTCGCTGCTAGCTTCGCCGCCCATGACCGTCGCCGACACCGACCCGGACTTCAAGCCCGCCCCGCCGCACGACCGTGCCTTCCTCGGCCATCCCAAGGGGCTGGGCTATCTGAGCTTCACCGAGGCCTGCGAACGCTTTTCCTATTACTCGATGCAGACCCTGCTCGTCCTCTACATGGTCAAGTATCTGCTGCTGCCCGGCAATGTCGAGAATGTCGTCGGGCTGGAATGGCTGCGCACGCACGTCTTCGGCGGCCTGCAGGGCCAGCCCCTGGCCTCGGCCATCTTCGGCACCTACACCTCGCTGGTCTATGCGACCCCGATCCTCGGCGGCATCATCGCCGACAAATGGCTCGGGCGGCACCGCACCCTGGTCGCCGGCGGCATTTTCATGGCGATCGGCCACTTCCTCATGGCGTTCGAGGGCAGCTTCCTGCTGGCGCTGTTCTCGCTGGTCGTCGGCGTCGGCCTGTTCAAGGGCAATATCGCCACCCAGGTCGGCGCGCTCTACAGCGACACCGACAAGCGCCGCGCCATGGCGTTCCAGATCTTCTACATCGCCATCAACGCCAGCGTCATCGTCGCTCCTTTGGTCTCCGGGACGCTCGGCGAAAAGATCGGCTGGCACTGGGGCTTCGGCACCGCCGGCGTGGTCATGGTGCTCGGCCTGCTCATCTATCTGTCGGGCAAGCAATGGCTGCCGGTCGACGAAGCGCGGCCAGCTGCCGAGGCGGCGCCGCGCGCGAAGATGACCAGCAACGACTGGACGCGGACCTTCGCCCTGCTGCTGCTTATCCCGGTGATGGCGATCTCGCTGCTCACCAACCAGGAAATCTTCAACGCCTACCTTGTCTGGGGCGACGAGCAGTTCGCCCTCGATTTCTTCGGTACGACCCTGCCGACGAGCTGGCTTATCACCCTCGACGCGGCGGTCAGCTTCGCGATGCTGGTCGCGGTGGCGTGGTTCTGGAAATGGTGGGGCAAGCGCCACAATGAGCCCGACGAGCTCGGCAAGATGATCATCGGTTCCCTGTTCACCATCGCCGGCGGCCTGTGCCTGTTCATGGCGGCGCTGACCCAGGCGCCGGGGACCAAGATCGGCCTTGCCTGGCCGGTCATGTTCCACCTTTTGAACAGCATCGGCTTCGCCCACATCCTGCCGGTCAGCCTGGCCCTGTTCACCAAGGTCGCACCCAAGTCGATCACGGCGACGGTGGTCGGCCTCTATTACCTCGCCTTCTTCGCCGCCAACGCCATCGTCGGCTATGTCGGCGGGCTCTATTCGTCGCTGCCGACGACGACCTTCTGGCTGCTCCACGTCGCCAGCGCCGCCTTCGGCCTCGTTGCCTTCGTGCTGTTCAAGTGGCTGGTTGCAAGCCGCATGGAGCATTTGCCCGATCCGGCCACGGCGTGAGTGAGGTGCCGGCCGCGGGCACGTTCTTCGGCCACCCGCGCGGCCTCGCCTACCTCGCCTTCACGGAGCTGTGGGAGCGCTTTTCCTATTACGGCATGACGGCGCTGCTGGCGCTCTACATGGGCCAGCAACTGCTCCTCCCAGGCCATGCCGAAAACGTCCTTGGCCTGGCCGCCCTGCGCGACCTCATGGAATTTCGCGGGCCCATGTCAAACCAGGCCTTCGCCTCGCTGATCTACGGCTGGTACGGCGGTCTGGTTTACCTGACGCCCATCCTCGGCGGCCTGGTCGCCGACCGCTGGCTCGGCGCCAAGCGCACGGTCGTCATCGGCGCCCTGCTGATGAGCGCCGGACACCTTGCCATGTCGTTCGACGCCAGCTTCCTGATCGCGCTCGCCCTGCTGATCCTCGGCTCGGGCTTCCTCAAGGGCAATATTTCGGCCCAGGTCGGGGCGCTCTATCCGGCCGAAGCGGAATCGCTGCGCGAGCGCGGCTTCACCATCTTTTCGACAGGCATCAATGTCGGCTCTGTCATTGGCCCGCTGGCGACCGGCGGCGTGGCGGCAATCTACGGCTGGCACGCCGGCTTCGCGCTCGCCGCCGGGCTGATGATCGTGGCCCTGGCCGTCTATCTCGCCGGGCAGCGGCATTTGCCAGGGGCCAGGCCGGTGCGCCGCAAGGACGACGGCCTGCCGCCGCTAACCGCGGCAGAGCGGAAACGGACCACGGCGCTGATCCTGTTCATTGCCCTGTCGATCCTGCCGATGCTGGCCTATTCGATGATTTGGAACATCGGCATCGTCTGGGTGAATGAACAGGTCAGCCTCGGCTCGCCGCTGGGGACCGTGCCGGCGACCTGGTTCAATGCCGTCGACGCCCTTGCAAGCATCGTCGCCGCCGCGCCCCTGGTGGCCCTCTGGGCGTGGCAGGCGAGGCGCGGCACCGAGCCCGACAGCGTCGCCAAGATCGCCATCGGCTGCGCCATCACGGGCGCCTCGGCGCTGTTCTTCGTGCTCGGCCATTTGCTTGCCGGTGAAGCGGGCAAGGTTTCCGTCATCTGGGCGCTGGGCGGCTATTTCGGCATGGGCGTCGGCTTCATGTATTACTGGCCCATCACCCTGGCGGTCGTTTCGAAGAGCGCGCCCGCAAAGATCAATTCGACGATGATGGGCGTCGCCTTCCTTGCCCTGTTCATCGGCAGCGTCTCGATGGGCTGGGTCGGCAGCTTCTACCAGGAGATGAGCCACATCGCCTTCTGGACCCTGGACGCGGCCATCGGCCTTGCCGGGGCGCTGATCGCCTGGCTGCTGCGCCGGCCGCTGGAACACCAATTGGGACTCCAGCCGGCCGGCTAGTCTTCTAGAAGCTCAGTCGCAGCGCCCCCTTGACCGTCAGCGGCGCTCCGGGAGCGATATTGTTGTCGTTGTGGGCGGTCGGGAAATAGTCGGCGTCGAACAGGTTCTCGACATTGATCTGGGCGTCGATGCCTTCCCTGATTTCGTAGAAGACGGCGGCATCGACCCGGGCGTAGCCGGGCAATTCGACGGCGTTGCTGAGCGACGCATGGGATTTGGAGCGGGCGATGAGCCCCAGGCCGAGGCCCAGCCTGTCAGTCGCCTGGTAGCGGTTCCAAAGCGAGAAGCTGTGCCGGGGCACCAGCGGCACGTCGCGGCCGGCAGGAGCGGCGGTGGTCGTCTCGGTGATCTCGGCTTCCTGCCAGGCATAGCCGGCCGAGACCAGCCAGCGGTCGGTAAGGCTGCGCTCGAGGCCAAGCTCGATTCCCCGGCTCCGCTGCTCGCCGGTCAGCACGGTCAATTGCGGGTTGGCCGGGTCGCGCGCCTGGCTGTTGCTGCGATCGAGCTGGTAGACGGCGAGCGTCGCCAACAGCCCGGGGACCGGCTCCCACTTGGCGCCGACCTCATAATTGTCGAAGCGCTCGGGCTTGAGCGATTCCGTGGTCAGCGACAGGCTGTTGAACTGGTCGCCGGACGCCGGCAGGTACGAGCGGCTGTAGCTGGCGTAGAGCGACAGGTTGCGCATGGGTTTCAGGACCAGGCCGAGCCGCGGCGACCAGAGTTCGTCAGTGCGCTCAAAGGTCGCGCCAGTGGCGCGGTTAAGCACCTCGACCCGGACACGGTCGAAGCGCAGGCCGGCGACGATCTCCAGCCAGTCGGCGGGCCGCAACTGGTCCTGGGCGTAGAAGGCGGCGACGCCGGTCTTCACCCGCGCATTATTGCCGTTGGCTAGGAAGGTGACGGGCACATCGACTGTTGCGTCTCCCACCGGCACCGTGATCGCCGAAGGCCCGACGGAGGTCGGCGAGAAGACACCGTTGCGGCGCTGGTTGCGGCCCGTCGACCCGCCAAGCTCGAAGCCGAGCAGGAGAGTCTGGTCGATGCCGCCGAGGCGGCTTTCCCAGATCAGGTCGGTCTGGCTGAACAGGTTCCGGCGCTTGGTGGTGTCGTCATAGGCCGACAGGGTCACCATGCCCGACGGGCTGGCGGCGCTGCTCGGATAGATGTTCCGGTAGAATTTGTCATAATCGCCGGCGAGCGTGCGGTTGCGAAGGGTCAGCCCGTCGCTAAGGCGATGCTCGATGGCGAGCGTCGCCAGGTGCACGTCGGCCCGGGAAAAGCTGTCGTCAGGATCACCGAAGAAGCGGCGATCGAAGCCTTCTACCGGCTCGTCGACGGTCGCGGAGACGCCGTCCGACTGCGAGGGCACGCCGCGGTCGGCGGTGCGCCGGTCGTGCAGATATTCGTAGGCCAGGTCGACCCGTGTGTCCGCCCCCAGCGACCAGCCCAGGGTCGGGTTGACGGCGTAGCGTTCCAGGTCGACGTGGCGGCGGAAGCTCTCGCTTTTTTCGTAGATGCCGTTGACCCGCAGGCCGAGGCTGCGGCCGAGCGGCTGGTCGACGTCGCCGGTCAGGCGCAGGCTGCCCTCGCTGTCGCCAAGGATGGAAAAGGCCCGGTCGGGCCGGTGGCCGGCGCGCTTGGTGACCCGGTTGACGATGCCGCCGCCGCCGCCTCGCCCGAAGATCATGGCGTTGGGCCCTTTGAGCACCTCGACCCGCTCGACATTGTAGAAGTCGCGGAAATACTGGACGTCGTCGCGCACCCCATCGACGAAGAAGTCGGCGGTCGAATTGTTGCCGCGCAGAGTCATCTGGTCGCGGTTGCCCTCGCCGGTCCCGGGCGTCGCGCCCGGCACGAAGGTCAGCAGCTCCGCCATCGAGCGCAGCCCCTGGTCGGCGATCTGGGCCTCGGTAATCACCGTCATCGCCTGGGGGATGTCCTTGACTGGCGTGTCGGTCTTGGTCGCCGTCGAGGTATGTGCAACGCCGTAACTCGAGCGCTCGCCTTGCACGACGATGTCTTCATTGCTCTGGACCGCCTCGGCGGCGACGGCGGCCGTCGCCGCCAGCTCACCTGGGGCCGCTTCCGCCCCCAAGGCCGGCGCGCCAAGCGCAATCAAGGATGTGGCGGTAACCAACGCAATCGACGAACGCATTCAGAGACCCCTTACGAGTGTTCGGGGGTCGATTAGCGTTACTGCAAATCATTCGCAATAGCGGTTTCGACGTTTATTTGGCGGCCTCACTCCGCGGCGAGCAATGTCTCGGCACTGCCGAGGTCAACCGAAACCAGGCGGCTGACGCCTTTTTCGATCATCGTGACGCCATAGAGGCGGTGCATGCGGCTCATCGTCACCGCGTTGTGGGTGACGATCAGGTAGCGCGTATCGGTTTCCGCCGTCATCCGGTCGAGCAGGTCGCAGAAGCGCTCGACATTGGCATCGTCCAGCGGCGCATCGACCTCGTCGAGGACGCAGATTGGCGCCGGGTTGGTCAGGAACAGGGCAAAGATGAGAGCGATGGCGGTCAGCGCCTGCTCGCCGCCCGACAAGAGGGTCAGGGCCGACAGGCGCTTGCCGGGCGGCTGCGCCATGATCTCCAGCCCTGCTTCGAGCGGGTCGTCGCTTTCGACCAGTTCGAGATGCGCCTGGCCGCCGTCGAACAGGGTCGTGAACAGGCTGCGGAAATGCCGGTCGACCTGCCTGTAGGCCTCGAGCAGGCGGACCCGGCCCTCGCGGTTCAGGCTGCCGATCGAGCCGCGCAACCGGTTGATCGCCTCGGCGAGCTCGTCGCGCTCCGCGGCGCCCTGCATCCGGCTCGCCTCGAGCTCGGCCAGTTCCTGTTCGGCGACGAGGTTGACCGGCCCCAGCCGTTCGCGCTCGGCGGTCATGCGGTCGAGGCTGGCCTTCTCGCTGTCGGCATCGGCCAGCGCCTGGGGGTCGAAGCCCAGCCGCTCGGGCAGCAAGGGCGGCGGGCACTCGAACTGTTCGCCGCATTGCCCGGCAAGCTCGCCGCGGCGGGATTCCTGGGCCTCGGCCCGGGCAACGGCGCCGGCTCGCAACTCGCGTGCCCCGGCAAAGGCTTCCCCCGCTTCCGCCAGCTGCCGGGCGGCGGCGGCGGCGGCGCTCTCGGCCTGGGTCTCGGCGGCGCTTGCCTCGGCAATCGCGGCGTCGCTGGCCTGGTTGCCCGCTTCCAGCCGGGCGATGTCCTCGGCCAACCGCTCGGGCTCACTGGACAGGTCGAGGCGCTCGGCGGCGAGTTCCTCGGCGCGGCTGGCGGCTTCCAGCAGCCGGGCCTCGGCATTGCGGGCGCGGGTGCGCCATTCGCCCTGCTCGCGCTGCGCCGCGGCGTCGCGCTCGCGGTCGGCCGCCATTTCTCGCGCCCGCGTGGCGGCGGCGGCCCGCATTTCGGCAACTGCCTGGCCGGCGGCGGTGGCCGCCGCCCGCGCCGCGTCGATCTCGCCGGCCAGCTGCGCCGGATCGGCGAGGCCGTCGAGCGCGCTTTGCGCCGCCGTCACCGAGTCGCGCGAAGCGGCGAGCAACGGCTCAAGGTCGGCGCGGCGCTCGGCAAGCAAGCTGCGCTGGGCTTCGAGCCGGTCGATCGCCCCGGCCGCGGCGTCGGCGGCGCGAGCGGCGTCGCGCCCCTGGCGTTCAGCGGCCGCCGCCGCCGCCCGCGCCGCATCGGCATCGCGGCGGAACTGCTCGACGGCCGCGGCGGCTTCGTCGCGCGACGCCGCCGCCGCGGCGACCGCCGCTTCTAGGCCCGGCAGGCCGCGCTCGATCTCGGCGAGGCGATTGGCGCGAATCAACCGCTCGGCCGCCGCCGCGCCCCCGGCTTCGGCGACGAAGCCGTCCCAGCGGCGCATGCGCCCGTCCCGGGTGACCAGCCGCTGGCCGATCGCCAGCGCCTGGCCAAGGTCTTCCTCTGCAACTCCAATCTGGGCCATGCGCCGGGCCATTTGCGGCGGAGCCGAGGCATGGGCCGCCAACGGTTCCAGCCCGGGGGCCAGCGGCGGGTCGCATTCCACAGGCTCGCTGCCGGTCCAGCGCCGGGGCTCGTCGCCGCCGATCGCGGCCTCGAGGTCATCTTCCAGCGCCGCTGCCAGCGCCCGCTCGTAGCCGGGCTGGGCGTGGACCTGGGCCAATGCCTTGGTGCCCCCCTGGGCCATTGCCTTGGCCAGCGCCTCGCGCTCCGACGTGGCGGCAGCCAGGGACGCCCGTGCCGTGGCGAGGCTGCTTTCCTGGTCGTCGCGCTGCATTGCAGCCTTAGACCGGCCGGCTTCGGCAGTCGCCAGCGCCGCCTCCGCATCGGCGAGGGCCACGGCCGCGGCAGCCGCCGACTGCTCGGCCTGGGCCTTGGCCGCGGCGTGGTCGGCACCATCGCCAAGCTCGTCGAGCTGCCTCGCCAGCCGGTCGATGTCGGCCTCGGTCCGCTGCGCCTGCGCGCTTGCCGCTTCCAGCGCTGCCTGGGCCACCCGGCGCTCGGCCCGCATCGCCGCCTCGCGTGCCAGCAGGCCGGCGAGGTCGGCTTCGGCTTGGCGCGATGCCGCTTCCGCGGCGGTCAGCTCGGATGCGATCCGCGCCGCCTGCGCCTCGCCGTCCGAGAGGCGCGACTCGATCCCCTGCCGCTCATTGCCCAACGCCGCGATTGCCTTGGCGGCGTCCTCGCGCAGCGATTCCTCGCGGGCTGTCTCCACCCGCAGCGATTCCTGTAGCCTGTCGAGCTCGGCGAGCCGGCGAACAACCGTGTCGCGCCGCGCCCGCGCCGTTGCCAGCTCGTGCGCCAGGGTCCTGCCCCGGTCGCGAGTTTCGGCCAGGGCGCCGCGCCGGGCGGTAAGCTCGGCGGCGCCACGTTCCTGCGCCAATTGCGCGTCCTGCATCGCCTGCTGCAGTGCGCCGACGGCCTCGGCGGCCCGGCGCGCCTCTTCGGCGGCGGCCTTGGCCGCCTCGTCGGCCTCGTGCCAGCGGGCGTAGAGCAGCCGGCCCTCAGCGGCGCGGATCTTCTCGCTCAATTGCCGGTAGCGTTCGGCGGCGCGCGCCTGGCGCCTCAGCGCCGAGGCCCTCGCCTCCTGATCGCCGAGCAGCTCGTCCAGCCGGGTGAGGTTGGCTTCGGTCGCGCGCAATTTCTGCTCGGCATCCTTGCGGCGGGCGTGCAGGCCGGAGATCCCCGCCGCTTCCTCCAGCATCAGCCGCCGCTCGACCGGCTTGGCGGCGATCACCGCGCCGATCCGGCCCTGACTAACCAGGGCAGGCGAATGGGCGCCGGTGGCGGCGTCGGCGAACAGCAACGCAACGTCCTTCTGGCGGACATCGCGGCCATCGATCCGGTAGGCGGAGCCGGCGCCGCGCTCGATCCGGCGGGTGACTTCGCTTTCGCCCGTTGCATCCGCGTCGCCGCCGTCGCCGGCCTGGCGCTCGATCAATAGCGAAACTTCGGCAAAGTCGCGCGCCGGCCGGGTCGCCGTGCCGGCGAAGATGACGTCGTCCATGCCGCCGCCGCGCAAGCTCTTGGGGCTGCCTTCGCCCATCACCCAGCGGATGGCTTCCAGCAGGTTCGACTTGCCGCAGCCGTTAGGGCCGACGACGCCCGTCAGCCCCGGCTCGATGCGGAGCTCGGCCGGCTCGACGAAGCTCTTGAAGCCCCCGAGCTTGAGCCTGCGGATCTTCAACGCGCCGCCCTCCCCACGGCGCCCGGCCTTACCCGCCGAGCGCTGACTTGATCTTCGCCTCGAGCTGCTGCCACGGCGTCGAGCCCGGCTCGATCTTGACCATCTCGCCATTGAGCAGGAACGCTGGCGTGCCGGGAACGTCATAGGACGACACGGCGTCGTTCTGCATCTGCACCAGCCGATCCACCTCGGCCTGGTTGGCCAGGCAGGCGGCGGTCCTTTCAGGCGGCAAGCCGCGCATCGCCGCCCAGTCCTGGAAGCCAGCGACCTTGGCGATCTCGCCGAACTGCTGGTTTGGCGGCAGGGCCTGGATTCGCTGCATCACCGCCGGGTCGCCGCTCTGGATCTTCGCGATCCAGTCGCGCTGGTCGGCATAGAGCCCCCGGGTCAGGCCGAAGAAGCTGGTCGGGCCGCCGCAACGCGCCACCAGCGACGCGGCGACGTCGAACGGGTCGCGGACGAAATTGCGGAATTCGAAACTGACCCGGCCGGACTTCACATAATTGTCGAGAAGCGGCTTCATGCCCTCTTCGTCGAACTCGGCGCAGTGCGGGCAGGTCATCGAGCCGAATTCGACCACCTTCACGGCGGCGGTGGGATTGCCCATCAGGAACCCGCCTTCGGGGGTCTGGCTGACGATGGCCGTCCAGTCGCCGTCCTTGGGCGGCGCCACCGGCTTGACCGGCCCGGACGTGGCCGAGCCCTTGTCCGTGCCTTTTTCGGCGTTGCAGGCGCTGGTCATGAAGCTGGCGGCGGCCAGCGCGATGAACATTGTGCGGGTCTTCACTTGGGCAGGCTCCGAATGGTTGGAATGGGTTTGTCGTCGACAGGCTTAATGACCGGCGGGCCGGCCGTCGTCGCGATATGCCCGGCAAGCGATTCCAGGCAAGCGCGAAGCTCGGGATCGGCGACGGCGCGCAGGCCTTCGCCAAGCTCTTTGGGCACCGGCAGCGGCTGCGGCCGCGGACGCCCCGTTACGGCCGCCGCCACCTTGCCCTGGCGGAACACCACCTTGGCGACCGCCGCATAGCCGAAGAAGCGGTTGACCCGCTCGATGATCATGGGCCCCAGATGCTGGATCAGCGGCGCGTGCGCGCCTTCGACGAGCAGGGTCAGGGTGCCGCCCGACTTCCTGCCCGCCAGGAAGCGGATCGATTCGGGCAGCGAGACCTGGCTGTAGCGGGCGCCGACGATTTCCGGCCAGCGGCTGACGACGCTGGCCTGGACGAAGCCAAACTTCCTGAAAGCCATGCCGCCAACGTCGCCGACAAGCTCGCCGGCCGACCGGGCGTGGCCGCGGCGCGGGGCATCGTCATTCACGGGCTTTTTCTTCGCCATCGGCGCCAGTCATGCCATAGCAGTTTCATGAGTGCCAATGCCGCAACGCGGCTGCTGCAACATTATGTGGATAACTTCCGCCGCTTGCCGTGGCGCGCGCCGCCGGGCTCGCCGCCGCCCGACCCCTATCGCGTTTGGCTGAGCGAGGTGATGCTGCAGCAGACGACCGTGGCGGCGGTTGTGCCGCGGTTCCAGCGCTTCGTCGAACGCTGGCCGACGGTCGCGGCCCTCGCCGCCGCACCCGAAACCGAGGTGCTCCAGGAATGGGCCGGGCTCGGCTATTATGCCCGCGCCCGCAACCTCATCGCCTGCGCCCGCGCCGTTACGGAACTGGGCGGCTTTCCCGAGGACGAGGCGGCCTTGCTCCAGCTTCCCGGCATCGGCGCCTATACGGCGGCCGCCATCGCCGCCATCGCCTTCGGTAGGGACGCGGCCCCCATCGATACCAATGTCGAACGGGTCGTGGCGCGGCTGCACGGCCTTGCTGCCAAGGCCGAAATTCGCGCCGCCGCGAGGGCCACGATCCCGCCTGGCCAGGCGGGCGACTTTGCCCAGGCGATGATGGACCTGGGCGCCGCCATTTGCCGGCCCAAGGCGCCGCTTTGCAGCCAATGCCCTCTGGCGGACAATTGCCAGGCGCTCGCGCTCGGCACTCCGGAGGCATTTCCGCCCGCCAAGGCGCGCAAGGCCAAGCCGCGGCGCCACGGCATCGTCTGGTGGATCGAGCGCAACGGCTGCCTCTGGCTGGTGCGCCGCCCGGCCCGGGGCATGCTCGGCGGCATGGCGGCCCTGCCCGGCCCGGACTGGCAGGACGAGCCGGTGCAGGGCCCGGCCATCGCCCGCGTCACCCACGTCTTTACCCATTTCACGCTCGACCTGGCCGTCGTCGATGGCGGCGAGCCGCGGGACGAGGGCTGGTGGCAACCCCTTGACCACATCGCGGAAGCGGGCCTGCCGACCCTCTACCGCCGCGCCGCCGAGGCGGTGCTGGCCCAGCGGGGCGCCCTTGCCGCCTGAGCCGTTTTTCTCCGGACCCGGCCTCGACCGCGCCGACCTGCTGCGCGCCCGGCCGGAGCAGCTGGCCGCGCTGGCATCGCGCGCCGACGCGCGGGAGCTGCAATGGGCCGACGGCCTGCCCCAGATCGACACCGATGGCCGGCTGGCCTGGGGCGATGTCCGCAACCCGCAGGTCTTCCTTGGCCTCGACGGCGAGGCCCCGCGCTTCTCGCCATTGCCGCCGGCCTCGCCCGCCGGCGTCGCCTTCGGCCTGCTTGGCCAGCTCGACGGCAAGGATGCGCCGCTCTTCGCCTGCGCGCTCAGCCTCGCCAACTGGCACTCGCGCCACGGCTTCTGCTCGGCCTGCGGCGAGGCCAGCGATGTCGTCCGCGGCGGCTGGTCGCGGCGCTGTTCCGCCTGCGGCGCCGAGCATTTCCCGCGCTGCGACCCGGTGGTCATCATGCTCGCGATGCATGGCGACCGCCTGCTGCTCGGCCGCCAGCCGCATTACCCTCCCGGCCGCTTTTCGGCCCTCGCCGGCTTCGTCGAGCCGGGAGAAACCATCGAGGCCGCCGTCGCCCGCGAGCTGATGGAGGAAGCGGGGATCGAGGTCGCCGACGTGCGTTACCTCGCCAGCCAGCCCTGGCCGTTTCCTTCCTCGCTGATGATCGGCGCAACGGCTAGGGCGCTGAGCGACCGTTTGACGATCGATTTCTCCGAGCTCGACGATGCCCGCTGGTTCACTCGCGCGGAGGTCGAGGCCGCCCTGGCAGGCGCGGAAAACGCCCTGTTCCTGCCGCCCCCGCGCTTCGCCATCGCCCGCACCCTGCTGGAAGAATGGCTGGCCTTGAAGTGAGCCTTGGCCCGCCCTAAAGGGGGCGCCAATTCTTGACCTTTCGCTGGACCAGACCTTCATGAAAGACCGCCAGAACACCATCAACGGCTGGATCCTGTTCGCCGGAATTGTCGCGCTTGGCGGCACGATCGTCAGCGGCGAGGTGTTCAAGGCCGAACGTCCCGAGCACATGGGCTATCCGATCGAGGGTGTCGTCGAGGAAGGCGCCGAGGGCGCAGCGGCGGAAAAGCCGATCGCTTTCTATCTGGCCAGCGCCGACGCCGCCAAGGGCGAAGCGGTGTTCAAGAAGTGCGTCGCCTGCCACAATGCCGAGCCCGGCGGCGCCAACGCGCTCGGGCCGGCGCTGTTCGGGGTCATGGGCGGACCGATCGCCGGCCATCCCGGCTTTGCCTATTCCGACGCGCTGAAGGGCGTCGGCGGCAGCTGGGACTGGGACAAGATGTCGGCCTGGCTGGCCAACCCGAAGAAGTTCGCGCCGGGCACCAAGATGACCTTCGCCGGCCTGTCGAACCCGGAGGACCGGGCGAACCTGCTGGCCTTCCTCAACAGCAAGGGCGGCAAGCTAACCGTCCCGCCGCCGCCGGCCGAGGACGCGGCAACCGCCGAGGCCGAAGCCGCCGGCGCCGGCGCCGAGAAGGCTGCCAACGAAGGCGTCATGACCGAGCAGCAGGCCGCCACGGGCGGGGCGAAGAACATTGGCGGCGAAGGCGCGGCGAAGCTGACCGGCACCGAGCCGACCGCCAAGCCGAACAACTAGGGGCCGGGAGGTGGCGAGCAGCAAGGCCGCCACCGTTGCCCAGTATCTGGCCGAGCTGCCGGCCGACCGCCGGGCGGATATCGAGACCGTGCGCGACCTCGTCAACGCGGCGCTTCCCGACGGTTATCGCGAAGGCATGGGCTATGGGATGATCGGCTGGGTCATCCCGCTCGACCAATATCCGGACACGTACAACAAGCAGCCGCTCAGCTACGCCGGCCTCGCCGCTCAGAAGAACCACAATTCGCTTTACCTGAACTGCGTCTATGCGTCGCCGGAGCGGACCGAACGGCTGCAAAAGGCCGCTGCCGCCGCGGGCAAGAAGCTCGACATGGGCAAGAGCTGCATTCGCTTCAAACGCGCCGACGACCTGCCGCTCGACGTCATCCGCGACGAGATCGCCTCGACCACGCCCGACCAGTTCATCCAGATCTACGAAAAGGCCCGCGCCGGCGGCAGCTGCTAGTCGTTCTCGTAATAGTCGGTGACGAACTTCCAGGCTTCGTCGGCATCCTCGCACCAATGGAACAGGTCGAGATCGCCCGGCGAGATCACGCCCTCTTCGGCAAGCGCCTGGAAATCGATGACCCGCGTCCAGAACTCCTTGCCGAACAGCAGGATCGGCAAGGGTCGTACCTTGCCGGTCTGGACGAGGGTGAGGAGCTCGAAAAACTCGTCGAACGTGCCGAAGCCGCCGGGGAAGACCGCCACCGCCCGCGCCCGCAGCAGGAAATGCATCTTCCTCAATGCGAAATAGTGGAACTGGAAGCTGAGATCGGGGGTGACATAGCTGTTGGGCAGCTGCTCGTGCGGCAGGACGATGTTGAGGCCGATCGAATCCTTGCCTTCGTCCTGGGCGCCGCGGTTGGCGGCCTCCATCACCGACGGCCCGCCCCCCGAGCAGACGACGAAGTGGCGCTTGCCTTCCTCGTCGCATTCGCAGCGGCTGGCATGGCGGGCAAGCGCGCGGGCAACGTCGTAATAATGCGACTTGGCCTTCAGCCGCTCGGCCACCTGGCGCTGCCCGTCGGTCTGGGCGGCGGCGACCAGGGCGTCCGCCCTGGCCGGCTCGGGAATGCGCGCCGATCCGTAGAAGACGAAGGTCGAGCCAATGTTCGCCTCGTTCATCAGCAGCTCGGGCTTCAGCAACTCCAGCTGGAAGCGGACCGGCCGAAGATCCGGGCGAAGCAGGAAGTCGGTGTCCTGGAAAGCGAGCTTATAGGCCTCGCTCTCGGTCTGGGGGCTCGACGGCACATGCTTGGCCGCCTGGGCGTCGACCTTGGCTTCAGGGAAAATGCGCTTGGGCGGGATATGGTCGGCTGTCATCGGCTGTCGCCATTAGCCGACCCTATCCCAAAGCCCAAGCCGGTCAGGCGGCGGCCCCTTCCCGACGCGCGCCCCAGTCAATTCGCCGGGTGGCGTACATCACTCCGGCCAGGGCCGCGAACAGCAGCAGCGATCCGATCAGCAGCGAGTAAGCCTCGAGGCTGAGCAGGATATAGAGCACGGCGTAGAGGCCAATGAGCAGGCCGCCGATGAACGCCGCCCGCCGCCAGCTTTTGAGCACGGCCGCCGCATAAGCGGTGTTGAGGCCGGTGATCGCCGCCGAGGCCAGCAGATAGGCG